>Ga0115568_10000684_pt1 | contig 24902 bp, 22 predicted proteins | sample COGITO_mtgs_1204_FD_87296 | JGI IMG/M metagenome (GOLD analysis project Ga0115568, IMG submission 87296) | Pelagic marine microbial communities from North Sea - COGITO_mtgs_120426 | ecosystem: Environmental > Aquatic > Marine > Epipelagic | place: Germany:Helgoland, sampling site Kabeltonne...
CGACGCGGCCTGATAGCTAACCCAGTAAGAGTGTTGTGGGCAAGTACGAAAAACTTGATGTCTGCACCGGTCGTATTTGTCATGCTCTTATGGTTGAATGCTTTCCCGAAGAAAACAGAAGTTACAAAGCAAAATGGGGATACGTTATATCTATTTACGGGGGGGTGGAACGACTTTAAGGCTGACGGTGTGATCGCGCATATTACCGGGATCATGAATGCCTTTATTCGACCTGAGAACAACATTATATTCCCGTCTGCGTGGCTTCCAGATGGGCTGAGCGATACGGTCGATCACCAACATATCAACTTGATATTCGATTGAGGCTTCCCTGCAGAAGCTAATCTGTATCGCCTGCAATAGAGGTTCTTCTTATGCTTAAAGTGCAAAATTAGAGATCGAAAAATAAGTTTTATCTATTCCAGGCTGACACTAGGAAGTTTTGCGGATGTGCTGCTCTCTCGTGCGCTGAAGATGCCGTTAGTCGTTGAGTTCAATGGTTCAGCAGCATGGATTGCGCAAAATTGGGGTGGTGGGTTGCGTTTACGGCGGCTGGCGGAACTTAGCGAGCAAGCGACACTCCGCCATGCGGACCTGATTGTAACCATTTCCAAGCCACTTTTGTCTCAATTGCGTGAGAGAGGGCTTGATCCTGCAAGAATGATATATCAGTCAAACGGTGTTGATAAGTCATTATTTGATTTAAACAGGTTTTCTAAATCGGAAATTGAAGCGTTTCGTTTGCACCTTGGTATACCCAAAGACGCGCTCGATTTCGGATTTATCGGCACGTTTGAGCGTTGGCATGGTACAGATGTATAAGCCAGTTCCATTGCGGATACATTGAATTTTCACGGCGAATGGGTCAAAGCAAAAAAGGTTCAGTTTCTAATCGCAGGTGCTGTAAGACGAATGCGAACTCGTCTCAGTTTACAAGCAGATAGGCCGATTTATGCAGTACAAAGTTGCTGCCATTCAATTAGTGCGCTCCACGTTTAGTTTTGTAATTGTCTCGCGAGATGTGGTGGCGTTTGAGGTTAAAGTGGTTGTGAGCTGATGCATGAATTGAGACGAGCTTTTGCAACATCATCGCCGCGTAAAGATTAATAGCAGCGTGACCGCAAGTGCATATGCAAGCGACTGAGCGACAGCCAATGCAACGCCAAGGTCTAAGTAATCGATATATAAATTAGCAATAGGCAGTAAAAGGAATAGCAGCATGCTTGAACGGACAATGTTGAGCCGCAGCAAGTTGTTGTTTGCTATGCAGTATGTACGCAAAATTTCAAAAGGCGTTAGGAAGATAATAAAACCGAACAATCCAATGTAGATTGGCGCAACGGGGGTCCATTCGTGCCCAATGAGCCATGGCACAACATCATCGACGAGCAAGGAACTTATAATTGCGAAAGTCAGAATTGGAAGTGATATAAGTTTCAAAATATGATTTTTGGCAAATCTGCGATCCTTCGTCTCCTCAATTCGAGAAAACCAATTGAAAACAACGCGATTTATCACTGAACTGAGGAGAAGGTGAGGAATTTGTGCAAAAAGCTGTGCTTGGAAGAAGTATCCAGCGACCCTTGCGCCGCCGATGTATCCTGCAACCAAAATCGTACCCTGCGTGAAAATGCTTTGGAGAATATTATCCAACCAAATGCCCGATGCTTCTCGCGACATCTGCTTTAGCTCACGTAGTTGGGGGCAGACAATGGTTCTGACCGTAATGCCCTTGATCCAAATTTGGCCAAGTAGTCCCAGAACCGTCGTAATAAGCTCTCGAAGGACGAGGGCCATTATCCCCCAGCCTAAATATGCCGCCCCCACGCAAAGCGTATATCCGGAAATTTTTGCTATTGTTTCGACTACAGATAGAGATTTGTAGTGCATTGAGCGTTCGAAGAATGCTCGATTGGTTTCCGTCCAATGACGTAAGCCTAACATCATCAGTAAGAGTATTGAGATATATGTAATCTCATTTCCAAGCCAAAGGACGAAAAATGAAACTATAAAAATCAGACTTAATTCGATTAATGCGACAGTATAATAAAGATCTTTCCTTCGTTCGCTAAACTCGGCATCGGTTGCACTGATGATGAGTGTGCTGGTGCGGAATGAGAATATCGAGAATATTAGGCCTATTTTCGCCAGTAAAATGGCAAAGCCGCCAAAATCTTCAGGTGTAAGCAGTCGCAATAACAGCAAATTGCTGCCAAACCCGATTGCCGTCTGAATGATATTGGCCCCGGTAAGGTATAGCCCACCGGAAATTAAACTCTGCCAAAGGGGTATCTTCGTATTTGCAGTCAATAGTCTGTCCAATGTATCGTTAACGTTTAGGCCAAGCGTGACACCAAAGCACTTTGACATCTTAATATTTTTGAGAGCAAACCCAATCGTCCGTTAGTAAGTTCAAAATATGAACTCTAAATACTAGTCTCAGGACCTATTAATTTTTCCTTCAGGATTTTGCTTAATAGTGAATCTCCCCATTAATGAGGCGAATTCCATGAGCGACCTTTTCTGGCTTTCCCGTTCTGAGTTGCAGCCATTGAGTTCCACTTCCCACTGACCCACGGCGTCCCATGTGTTGACGACCAGCGTGTTGTTTCGAGAGATCATCCATGTCATTTGCAATGGTCTCCGCTGGCGTAATGCGCCGAAGGAATACGGGCCACACCTACTGCTCACGGAAGGGCACAGAGAGGCAACCCGATACGACCGACGCGCATACGTTCTTTTCAGCAATCTGCATCGCTGCTAAAATAAGATTCTATCTCATTTATTAAGCACTGAGCTTTAGTTCCAATTTTCGACAATTTTTAAAAATTCTAAATAGGACGATTTTTATTGCGTTTGATATCGGATCAAAATTCAGCATTTAGAAAAATAAATAGCAACCAACATATTTACGTGTCTTGTATCGTTGCCATTTGCCTAGCGAGTGCTTTTTGGGCCCCATTAGGATATGCACGTGCAACTACAGCAGTTGGATCTGTGTTGCTTTTCCTTATTGATTCGAAGCGTCCGCGAAATACTGCAATGATTTCTGCTGTTTTGCTGCTGAGTGTGTTCGGCGTCAGTTTTTTTTCAATTGTTCCTTCGAGTTTCAATTTGATTAACGACTTTTGCATTTTAATGTTTGATTACAATTGGCGAGACGCTGGCTTAACGTGGGCACCCATTAACATTCCGATTTACATTGGAAGTCTCGCAGAGCGGCTCATTTTAATTTTTAGCGCCTTTCTCATGTTGGGTCATTTTTTTACGCGCTTCATAAAAGAGCGCAATATTGCGAAAAGTAAGCCTCCACTAATACATGTGCCACTGATCCATCTTTTCGCAATGTCTGCCTCAATAACCACAGTGATGTTAATATTACATTTTGTTGCCCAAGGTTCTGAAATCATGGGTTTTGCGCGTACAATTTTATATCCTGTTACGATACTATTTGGTTTAATTATTTTCTGCCATTTATTAGATAAGAAAAATAATAAACTTATGGGCTATGCCACTATTTTTTACATTGTTGTCGTTTTTGCAATCATGTCTGAGGCAAGATTTTCTATTTTTATCATGATTTCTTTATTTTTACTTATATCTTACAAAAAAAGTGCAAGCTATTCGGCTTTATTAAAGCTTGGTTTTTTATCGATCGTTTTTGGTCTCATGATTGTCTTAGTCGTTCAATTTATACGCTACCCTGAAGCGGTGGCTAGATATTCGAAGCCATCTACGTCTATCGAGAATTCGTCGTTTAATTGGGATTGGTTTTTCTCAAAACTTTATTGGAAGGTTATTTACCGACAGATTGAGACGGGCTCATGCTTGAATTCTGTTGTGGACCAGCACTGGCAGCAGGAATCGGCGTTGCGCGATCAGTTGTTCTGGCTAGAGGCTTTAGTGCCACGCGCTTTGTGGCCTGAAAAACCGACCTTGTCCTTGGGCAAAATGTACAGTCTATTATATTGTGGCATGCCGAATGTAAATAACGGGCACAGTTCATCTATTACACTTCTTGGCGAACCGATTATCAAAGGAGGAGCGTTGGGACTCTATGTGCATGGTGGGATATTGATTATAGGATTGACGGTTTTCAGTTTGGTTGCACGACGTTATGGAGACTCGGGCGCAGTTGTATGTTTGAGTATGCTGCCCTGGTGGATCAATTTAGAACAACATTTTGGGTTATATGTCGCCAATCTCGTGAAGTTTGGGCTAGTGATAGTGGGGACGTACATCCTCATTCTGCTTGTCGATAAATATGTTTCGACGCGCTTCGGGCACTTGTGAAATCAGTGGTGAATACTTTTTATGGTGACCATTCTTTTGTAACAATATATGTATCATGTATGAAAACTTTATTTCGGATGTATATGTCCATTGGTACGTAAATGATACAATTTCCGACTGTACCTCAGGTGGATGATGAGCCAGCATCTGAGCCCCCGATAGATTATGCCAGACCGATAGTTATTGTCATAAACGGCATTCATGCTAAGAGCGGCGGTGGCGTAACCTACTTGAAGAAGATGTTGCCGCTTCTTGTTGAGCGGAACGATATTAAGGTTCATCTGTTTTTACATGCCTCGCAATTAGAGACCTTCTATCCGTTTTCTGATCGCGCACTGGTGACGACGTTTAAGTTTTCACTCAATCCAATAAAATCGTTGTTTTGGGAGCAATTTAATTTGCCCCTGATTGCGCGTGCTATGGGTGCAGACGTCGTCTACTCTCCAGCCAATTTTGGCCCTATTTTTGCGCGTAATCATGTTTCCTTGCTTCGCAACGCTGTTTCAGTAATTCGTTTAACCGGTAACGTTAAAATTGGGATGTACTGGGTAATGATATGGTTCGCGACAACGGTCACGTTTTTTTCCTCCGCGCGGGTTATCGCGGTTTCAAAATACGCATCGCGTACATTAACATATGGCATGCCGAGGTTTTTAAAAACAAAGCTGTCTATCATTCACCATGGCGTCACACACGGCAAGCAAGACGAAGCACCGCCGGAGCGAAGCTCTAATCTGTTACTCGCTGTATCCGATATTTATGTACAAAAGAACTATATTAATCTCATTAAGGCGATGGCTATTATTCTAAAAAAGCATCCGGAACTGGAGCTCAAAATTGTCGGGCGAAAAATAGATAAAAATTATACACAAAGCATTGAACAGCTTGTGCAAGAATATGGGCTGTCGGAACAAGTGAAACTGTTAGGCTACGTGCTGCACGATGATGTGATGGAGCTCTATCGTAAGTGCCGGATTTTTATTTTTCCGTCTTTAATTGAAACGTTCGGCAATCCTCTTGTTGAGGCAATGGTCGCGGGGGCACCCATTGCGTGTTCAAATACATCGGCGATGCCCGAAATCGTTAGGGAGGCTGGCTTCATGTTCGATCCGCTTTCGCCTGACGCCATAAGCGACGCCGTATCAAAACTTCATATGTCGGATGATCTGCGCGTTGAACTCAGTCGAAAGGCGATTGAGCGAGCGAAAAACTTTACTTGGGAAAAATGCGCAGATTCGACGGCTAAAGTACTCATGAGCGCTGCAAGCGATATAGACAGACGCCCAGGAAAATTCTAATGCCACCGAAGACACTCATCGTGACTATTCCACCAATGCGTGGTGGCGTTCCGACCAAAACTAGAATATTGGCATTATATCTGCGCTCTCTCGGGCATGATGTCACAATCGCGCATTATGCCTCGCTGGGATTTAACCCAGAAGATACAGCGCCGAGTTGGAAATTACCGTTTGGGTATAGGCCGAAAGTGTCGCATACAACTTGTTTCGGAAATTTTCCGTGTTTAAGTGTCGGTTGCTATCTGCCGGAATTCGAATTTTCTAATTATCGTGTCTCGCCATTATGGGAAGAGACTGTTTCTGGGTTCGACTATCATATCGCAGTTGGTGGGACGGTTATGGTTTCTTATCCTTTGGATGAACTCAAAATCCCCCATTTGGTTTGGTGTGCAAGCACCCTGAATGATGATCGTGCAGAGCGGCGGCACGCGATGCCGGCCCTTCGGCGTTGGGTGGACAACCTAGTCATTGACCCTATCCAACGGAATATGGAGCAACGTGTACTGACCGGTGATGCAAAATTTATGGCGGTCAGTCGCTATGCCTTGGATACACTTGTCAAAGTTGGCGGAAAGAGATCACAGTTTGATGTTATGCCGGTGCCTGTAGATACCGACGTGTTTTCACCAGGCACGCCTATCAAAGGGCGTATTGGTATGGCCGGACGGCACACCGATCCACGGAAAAACGTGAATTTACTCATTGAGGCTATCGGTATACTTCGGCGGAAAAACATCGACGTTGAATTGCATTTAACCGGCGAAGCTGTTTCGCCAACGGTCGATTACATTATGCACAAAGGATTATCCGATTGTGTTCGATTCACTGGATGGATTGACGATGAAGATCTACCAGATTATTTCCGCGCGCTGGATGTGTTTGTCTTTTCCTCGATAAAAGAAGGGCTGGGGATTTCAGGCGTTCAAGCGATCGCCAGCGGCGTGCCGGTTGTTTCGACTAGGTGCGGCGGGGCTGAGGATTATGTAATCGATGATCTGACCGGCTATTTAACGGATATGGACCCTGAGCAGATGGCAGACGCGATCGCGCGTATTCTAAACAACCCTAGTGAGCGGCAACGTTTAGGGGGCAATGCACGGGCATTAGCGTCAGAAAATTATGCACCGGCGAAGTTCCATAAAAACCTCCGCGAAAACTGGGCTGCGTTGTGGGGAGAGAACCCATAAGCTTAAAGCTGTTATATGTCGTCTCACATCCAATTCAATATCAAGCACCCTTGTTACGTCAGATCAGCAATTGTGATGATATTGAGCTGAGAGTCATGTTTGAGCGTTTGCCGTCAGACGATGGTTTCTTTGATCCCGGCTTTAATAAAAAAATTTCGTGGGATGTGCCGCTGACAACCGGCTACGATCACATGGCTCTGGATACAATCGATATCGCGCGCGAAGTGGCAAAAGTAGACGTTGTATGGCTGCATGGATGGCAAACGCTAAAAATCCGCAGCGTATTGAGGCATGCGAACCTTGCTGGTGTTCCCGTGCTTATGCGGAGCGAAAATTGTGAACTTGCGATGCCTGACGGACACGGCCTAAGAGGCTGGATGAAGCGAGCGTATATTCGACGAATTTTTGATTCGTGTGATGCATTCCTTGCTATTGGCTCAGCTAATCGACGCTATTACCTCAACCATGGCGTTGATCTTCATGCGATCTTCTCAATGCCCTATGCGATTGATAATGAGGCGTTCTCTGTAACGTCTGATCACACATGCTCTCTTTCTTCAAGGTTGATCCAGCAACTCTCTGAAATATCAAAGTTTGACACGCAGCGACCAGTTGTCCTTGTGGCACATAAGCTCATCGCGCGTAAACGCACGGATTTGATTATCGATGCCTTAGAGCAGAACTGGAACCCTGAAACGCGGCCGAATCTAATTGTCGTTGGCGACGGGCATTTGCGTGCAGAGCTGGAACGTCAGGCGCCTTGGGCGATTTTTACAGGTTTTATAAATCAAAGCGAATTACCCGCATATTATAAGCTTGCTGATGTATTTGTGCTGCCTTCGGAGCGGGAACCTTGGGGGTTAGCGGTCAATGAGGCGATGGCAGCGACCACTTCGGTCATTGTCAGCGATCAAGTAGGATGCGCAGAAGACTTGGTTGATAAAAGTGTCGGAATGTCTTTTCAGAGCGGAAACGCCACAAGCCTCGCAACGAGTTTATGTTTATGCTTGGAAAACCGAGCGGCTATGGGGCTCGCCGCTGCTGCCAAAATTGAGAAATGGAGCTTCAGAGAAGATATCGAAGGCTTACGCCAAGCATTGGCATCTTTCAGATGACGACAAAGCCAAAAATCATTTTGGCGGGCCAAAGCTTCGCAGAGTCCCGCACAACGCAGCGGATCAACGCATTGAAGAATATTGGATGTGATGTTTCTGTCATTCCGACAACTCTAGATGATGGTGGCTATGAGGCGCGTCCGAGCATGTTAACGCGGGTGCGCCATAGGCTCCGCTTGCCTGGCGACCCAGCGCGTGTGAATGCCTCAATCCTCAAAGCAAACTTGTCGGATTCAGATATTCTGTGGTTGGATAATGCCGATATGGTTCGTCCCTCCACATTAGCGCGGGCTCGGGAACTTTCAGCGAACCTACGTATTCTCTACTTTACTGAAGACGATATGATGAATGCGCGATTGCGCACGCGATGGACTGAGGATGTGTTTTCGTATTTGGATTTGTGGGTGACAACAAAATCCTACAATCAGGCACCTGATGAGTTGCCAGCATTCGGCGTGAAAAATATTCTCTTCGTCAATAATGTGGCTGCACCAGAGATCCATAGGCCAATACAGGTTCATGAACTGGATGCTCACGCATTTGGCGCGCCGATCACGTTCATCGGTAGTTTTGAGGCACCACGAGCGCGTTCTCTCATTAGACTCGCCGACTCAAACATTGCCGTTCGTATATGGGGAAACGGCTGGAAACATATGCAAGGAAAATATCCCAATTTACATATAGAAGGACGTGCGATTTACAATCTGGATTATGTGAAATCTATTTCATCGAGTGCTATAAACTTGTGCTTTTTGCGGCACCAAAACCGCGACTTACAGACGTGCCGCTCGGTCGAAATCCCAAGCTGTGGTGGTTTTATGGTCCACGAACGGAATTCTGAAATAACCTCGCTGTTTCGGGAAGATAAAGAGGCCGTTTATTTTTCTTCGGATGACGAACTCGTTGACTGCTGTCATAAATGGGCTGAGGCTTCAGAAAAGCGAATTGAGATTGCTAAAAGTGGAGTGCGTCGCGTACAAGAGTTAAACTTGAATCACGAAGCGCAAGCCGAACAAATACTCATCCGAATAATGAATTTGCCTTGAGGTCATAAGCCATGAAAGTTTTGATCAACGCACTTTCTGCGCACCAGGGAGGGATCGTCACATATACGAGAAACCTGATGGAGTCCTTCGATAAGCAAGGTATAGATGCGGTATTTGCACTACCAGAAAACTCGCCGCTGCCGGAACGCGCGCAGGACATGCGTTTTCCTGTTCAAAACATGCTGGGGATCACTCGCGCCATATGGGAGCAAACATTTTGGTCTCATGTCGTCAAGCGCCATAACCCGAGCGTCTTGTATTCTTCGGCTAATTTTAGCTTGATAAACTCTCCGATCCCGCAGGTGTTGCTCATACGAGAGGCGGGGCTATTCGATTCACTTTACTTAGAAAACGTAGCGCCGAGTTTTGGGGTGATGGCAGCGATGCAGCGTATTCTTAGGCGCCAACTTATTTTGTCATCTGCAAAAAGTGCACAGTGCATCGCAGTTCCAACACAGAGCTTTAAAGACCTTTTAACTTCGAACTACGATAGTTTGAAGGATAGAATTATAGTTAATCATTATGGTCTGCCCTTTATGAAATTCTCTGCCGCCGGGCACGTCCGTAAGTGGCGAAATGACGGCGTGCTTAGGTTACTGTTTGTTTCTGAGTACTATCCGCACAAGCAACCTGGGTTGCTGTGCGAGGCCGTTCGTATATTGAATGAAAGAGGTATTAAAACCCATGTCACGTTAACGGCGAACATTAAAAATATTGAAGCTGTCAGCGGCAGCTCGAAAGACGTAGATCTGTTAACGCGCGCGGAAGCCAGAGGCGAAGCGTCGTTAATTAGTCATATTCCTTATGATCAGCTTGTAGAGTATTACCATTCTCATGATGCGCTCGTGTCTGCTTCACTGTCAGAGACTTTTTGCCATCCGCTTATTGAAGCGATGTATTCGGGGTTAATCGTTGTTTCTTCTGACTTGCCTGTGGCAAAAGAAGTTTGTGGTGAAAATGCAGAATTTTTTGATGGTCTGAGGACGCGTTCACTCGTGGAGTCAATTTTGAAGCTCGATAACGACCCTGAGTATCGAGAGCAGTTGCGAGAGAACGGAGTTGCCTTTAGCTGCGATAATTATGATTGGGATGAACACGTAAATCGCTTGCTAGACATTTTCGAAAATACGATTGCGGCAGGCCGTCACAGGGCGGCATGAAATCAACCAATGTCCAATCCTTCTAGCATCATATTTGTTAGCGATATTCACCCCGAGATAAATCATGTGTCGGCGCAACGAGTTTGGAATTTTGCGCGTCAATTGGCTTTGGCGGGTAAAAAAGTGACGATACTTACGCAAGCAAAAACCGACCAAAGTCCTCCCACGCAACTCCATCGATTTACCGAGATCGCGGCGTCCCACGATTGGCATTTGCCACTTATTATCACAGCGCATGTCCCACAAAAAACATTTCTAAGCAATGCGAGGGAGGGTGGGCTAATTTGGGGTGTTCGCCAAGCGGCTTTAGCTGCGGCACAATTTAGACCAGGCGGTCATTTCCAAGATTGGTTTAATGCGGCGTCCTCGCTATTTCAAGCTGTCTCTGAGCATATCCGGCCTGATGCTGTCATTGGTGCTTTTGGCAACTTGGGGAACTGGGCCATCGCACAGGCGCTTTCTGCTCAATGCAAATGTCCTTGGGTTGGCGACTTAAAAGATAACTGGCGGGTGTTCTCTTTGCCTGGATTTCGCCACTACAACGCATATCGATTTCGGAATATGGCGCATATGACAACGTACTCGCAGACCCATGCTGAGATTGCAGCACCTTTTTTTTCAATGGAAACTTCCGTCCTCTATAGCGGTTATCATGAAATCGAAAACTCAAGTTCGCTAACCGATGTTCCGCCCGGCTTCATGTTTAGTGGCAGCTTATATGGTGAGGACAAGCTTCGTATTATTTTAGATGGCATCGCGGTGTGGTCCGAGCGGCAGGAATATTCTAAGTCTCGTCGGGCTGTGACGTTAGTTTATGCGGGTAACGAAGGCGCGCAGTTGAATGCGGTGGCGGAAAATTTTGGGGATTTGTTTGGCGTTATGGATTTAGGCTACTTATCCCCAATTAACCTCATGCGAGCGCATCGGCAGGCGATTTGTAATTTTTATATCGTTAACCAGAATAGCTTATTTCAGCAGAAATTCTTTGACCTGGTCGCGGCTGACCGCCCCATTATCTCCGTCCCAAACGAGAGCGACGAGGCAATCGGGATCGCGGATGCGGTCGGTGCGACGTATTTTGGTTGTGACGACCCGTTTGATGTTGCACACAGTATTGAAATGGCGTTGTCGACGCAGGGCGACGGGATAAACCAAGAAGCAATTAAGGCATATTCCTGGACGCAGCAAGCTGCACACCTCAGTCACATTCTTGACCGTGTGACGGGTGCTTCAATATGAAGGTTCGTATCTCGGCGCACGGTCGGTTCCATGCCTTTTCCTTGGCAGAGGGCCTCAATAAACTTGGCGTCTTAGAAGCGTTACAAACAACGTATCCAGCAGCGTATGTGAAGCGGCAACTTCGCTCGAATATACCAGTACGAAGCGTTTGGCCACTTGAACTTCTTAAAAGAAGTGTTGCGTTCGTCGGCGGCGGGCAGGCCCTGGACCCGACCATCTCACGTTTATTTGCAAGGGCCCTGGCTCGTGATGTTCACCATTCGAATGCGGATATCCTCGTAGGTTGGAGTTCATCAACGCTAGAAGCGATCGAAATCGCGCATTCAAAAGGGATGCGTGTCATCATTGAGCGCGGCTCAACGCACATATCACATCAAACTGCTGTCATCGAAAACGAATACCGTACACTCGGTATCGATCGAAAAGTCACATCTGAAGAGATTATCGAGAGAGAGATTGCGGAGTACGAGGCTGCGGATGCAATCTGTGTCTTATCAAACGTCGCCGCAAAATCATTTATTGAACAAGGCATCTCTCGCGAAAAGCTGATCGTCAATCACTTGGGTGTGGATGTTAGACGGTTTGGTGAGATGCCGCGCCGTGCAGACAGGACAAGGAAGGTTCGCATCCTATTCACAGGCATCGTAGGCGTACGCAAAGGTGTGAACTGTCTTTTGCAGGTGATGAAAAAGCTCTCTGGCAACGTTGAATTGCAATTGGCTGGCAACCTGTCGCAGGAATTTAAGGAAATTTCATCTTCATTCAATTCTGAAAACGTGACGTTCTTGGGCCCCGTGCCACGCACAAAAATGACTCAATTATATAGAGATGCTGACATCTTCGTTCTGCCGTCAATCGAAGAAGGTTTCGGCATGGCAGTTACCGAAGCGATGGCCGCGGGTTTGCCTGTTGTTGTGTCTGATGCGGTAGGGGCAGCAGATATTTTGACGTCGATGAAAGACGGAATAATCTTTCCGGTAAACAATGTAGAAGCGCTGACTGACAGCCTGCAGTCATTAATTGATCAGCCGGCGCTGCGCCTCAGCATGGGGCACGCTGCATTTACAACTGCAACTAGCCTTGGGGACTGGGATGACTTTGCGTTGCGAATGAGAAATGCGTATCAAGGATTGCTCGCAAGCAACGCAGGTTGACGTTGCATGGCGTTGATTCGAGCTTGGAATTTTTGAAACCATAGCTCGGTAATCAGAGCTTTCCAAATGCTTGATGCCACGGCTGATTCGCCAGTGGCAAAGCGTGACATCGCATTCGTCAACCAACCCGTGCGCCAAAAACCACGTTGTTGGAATTCAACTGAAGCAAACGTATCGCTTGCCAACTCACCAAGTGATCCGCTCAGCCACTGCTGGATTGGCGGAAGAAAGCCCTGTTTGCGCCATCGAGTTAGTGTCGGCTCTGGAAGTGCGTTGCTCATGGCAGCCCGAAGAAGACGCTTAGTTTGTGCTTCACCCATCAGAACCTGCGGCGGCATCTGAAAAGCAAATTCAGCGACTCTGTGATCACAGAACGGCAATCTGACTTCACGGGAATGTGCCATTGAATTTCGGTCACCATAGCGTAGCAATGTAGACAAGAACCCATGTCCAGAATCCCTACGCAACATGGAATGAAGGTCAGTATTGGCGTCTGGGCCGATGCTCATTTTTACGTGTTTTTGCATCTCTGGTGATATAGCCAACGCCATTGAGGTTCCAATACCAAAAGCATCTGATACAAACTGTTTGAGGCGAATTGGCAGGTCAGATTTCCAGCGGTTCTGATCCATTGCCAATGCCCCTGGGTATCTTGCCTCAATCATGGCCGCCTGAGCTTTCCAGTCAGGGGTCAATGCGATGCTCCGCAAATATCCGGCGAAGTACGATTCATAACCACCAAGTATTTCGTCTGCACCTTGACCGTCGAGAAGCACTGTTATGCCTTGCTGCTTTGCCTCGCGAAACACGCACCACTGCGCATATTGACTTGTGCTGTCGACGGGTAGTTCGTTAAACCACACAAAATCATCTATTTCCTCGACCAGGTTGTCAGCGATGGGGAAGGTTTCATGTTTATTGACAGGAATTATATTCCCAACTAAATCTGCCCACTCACCCTCATCTGCAGGGCTGTTCGGAAAGCGACCGGTAAAAACATGGTAATCGAAAGCGCTACCATCCGGCGCTGAGGTACGTAATTGTGTATTTGCAATATAGGTAACAGCACTTGAGTCAAGCCCACCTGATAAACACGATCCGAGTTTAACGTCACTGCGCAACCTGAGGCGCACTGAGTCTTCTAGAAGGGCGCGAAATTTAGTTTGAATGGCCTCGCTGTCATATTTTCGACTATCCATCTCGACGTCTGACGGTTTGTAGACTGGCAGTTGCCAATAACACTCAATTTTATATGACAAATCGCTAAGGGACAGCACCAATGTGTTCCCAGGGGGCAGCGAATACACGTCATCAAATAAAGTCGCGCTTGTTTGGTCCAACGCGTCTGTTGGATCGATGGAAAACCTTAATAGTTTAGAGGTATTAGGCTCAACTGAAATACCACTTACCGCAAACAAGCCTTTATATTCGGATGCAAATACGAACGCGCCATGCGGTTGCGCGAATAAAAACGGTTTTTCACCAAACCGGTCGCGTGCGCAAAATAGGATATTATTTCTGGCGTCATGGATGGCGAATGCGAACATGCCGTTTAGTTTTTCAACACACGCTTCACCCCAGTGCGCATATGCGGCCAGCAGTACCTCGGTGTCGCTGGACGTTCGAAAACGTATGCCCGCGTCACGTAGTGTGTCGCGTAATTCACGATAATTGTATATTTCGCCGTTAAAAGTGATCGTGAGCCGTTTGCTTTCGTCTTGCATCGGTTGTGCGCCAGAGTCACCCACAGCAAGAATCGCTAGGCGGCGATGCCCCAAACACATCTTTCCGTCGTGACTTTGCCAGGAGCCTTCGCCATCCGGTCCTCGGTGCGCTTGTAATTTATTCATAGCGGCCACCGCAGCAACGTTAACTGCTGACATGCCCGCTATGCCTGAGATGCCACACATGATCCGTTAAATCCCCAACTTATCTATGCGCAACTGACGACTGATCGATCCGGAATGTCTATTAGTTATTCTGGTTGTCGAGCCCATACACGCCCCTGATCACTGCGAACGTCAATCAATCCTGCATCGCGCAAGGCCGCCGCGACCTCATGATGACTTTGCCGATATTCGTATCGTGGCCCATACCAATCCAAAGTGTCCAGCAAAGTTAGTTGATATTGAACAGTAAATGACAAACCTTTCGGATGTACCGAGCAGATAGGCAATAAGCGATTTACCTGACGCAATATCGGAATTTTTGACATCCCCCATGATGGTAGAAAAAAAATGACGCACAGCATTTGACAGAATGCTTCGAGCGTCGAGATTGACCAACCAGGGGTAAACCGCCTTAAAAAATATTTGATCAGCTGAAGTTTTGCGCTGAGTGACTTTTCGTAAAAATTAAAGAACAACTGCCCGCCGGGTTTTAATTGTGAGGCAATGTGTAAAATCGCTTTTTCAGGGTCAGGCGTATGTTGAATGACGCCAGCACAATGCACTAAGTCAAACTGCCCCTGCTTAAAAGGTAAATTAAGAATATCGCCCTGAATGACTTGAACCGCACCCCGTCCCGACTGTTCAATGTCGACACAATTCCTTTGGCACGCATCTACAGCAAGCGATAAATCTACAGCAATTACATTTGCTCCATTTTGGGCTATCACATCTGTGAAGCGCCCCGCTCCACAGCCCGCGTCTAAAACCCACTTTGATTCAAGGGTCGCAGGTGACCAACCGGTGTCGCGGTAAAAGCGGTCCGCAGACAAAGTATGCCCGGCTAAGCGGTCAATTTGCGTTTCACGAAACCGCAGCCACTGTTTTCCAAAGTTTTCTACGTAATTGTCTGCATCCTCCACAAAACGTAGAACATCATTGCCAATAACATAAATCTTGCTGCATAAAGAACACCTTAGACTGTTTATAGACGCAGTTGGGGAAAGCGTTATTTTTTGATTGTCTGATATATTTTTTTGGCACTGGCAAACAAGCAAATGTGATATAAATTCGTCTTTTTCCATAATTCAAAATGCCAAGCTGAAATTTTTATATACCGCAATCAATCCATTGGTTAGCATCTCCCAATTATGATTACAACAACGCTCACTTTAGGGCTGTGGTAATTTATAGATTTAGCTATAAAGAGATTTTTATGAATTATATAAAGGCAATATTTGAAAATAATAGAATATTTCTTTTTAGTATTTTTATGTTACCAGTCATAGCCTCATTTTCATCAAGATCCACGGTACCTATTTTATTTTTCCTTACGCTTTTATCATTTTTTTACTCGGATAAGCCCTTGATACGCATCCCATTAAATAAAGGCGTATTGACGATCGTCGTGATGTCGATCGGCTGGCTGCTGTTCCGTGCTATGTACATTGAGTCCGGTGAGCACTCGTTGCTTTCGTGGACTAAAATTGTAGCCATTTGTGGCGCTGGACTGATTCTCTTTCGCTACGTCATTGGCTTGGATGACAAAAACAAAGCAAGGATCAGCCGGTTCCTCATTGGGGGGGTGTTCGTGTCATTAGCGATTATTTTTATCGGATGTCTGTCAATTGACGCTGGATATGCTGAGTTTCTTCGCACAGGGCGAAGCGACCAAAAAACAATTTTTAGTGCAGGTGTCATATTCGTTTCTTTAATATGCCCGGCGGTTTTATATTACTCTTGGATTAATAATAAAATTATATTTTCATTATTAATTATAACAGTTTCGATTGTTATGACGATTTCACAGAGCTTTGCGGCAATTTTTGCGGTTATGGCTGGTGTCTTATCATCAATTTTCATTCTTTATTTTGGTTTTAAGGCAATAAATGTTATTAAGATTTGCCTTATTTTTTTTACTTTGTCTGTACCAATTTTAGGTCCCGGAATTCTGACGGGTGTTAATGAAATAGTATTAGGCCAACAAAGTGAGGAGGCAGATGAATCGGTTGGCATCAAGGGCTCTGTCGCACATCGATATTACATCTGGAAATTTACAATCGACCGCGCGCGCGAGCATCCAATCTTGGGTTGGGGACTCGATGCTTCTCGCTCCTTGCCGGGTGGGGATGTAAACATTGGGATTGGGCGCGAATTAATGCCGCTGCACCCGCACAATGCCTTTTTGCAAATTTGGGTCGAGCTGGGCTATGTAGGGCTGATGCTTTTGGCATCAATCATTTGGCTGATGTTTCCAAGAACCCCGCCTGGTGAAGCGTTTGACAAGAGAATGGCGATCTTACCAATAACCATTTGTATGCTCGTTGTGATCATGAGTTTAAGTTTTGGAATATGGCAATCTTGGTGGATGAGCTCCATTGCACTGATCATATGCCTTGCGAGCATGGCCAACGGAAAAGCAGGCCAAATTCCTCCGTCTAGAACAACCCGCCATTAGGCCCGTGAAATCTAAGTGAGGACAGATTCATCGTGCCTTTTATCAGCAGGTTTTACGTGAGTGGAGCAAAGAGCAAGCAATACTCCGCAGAAGAAAAGATCCGTATTGTACGGGATGGATTGTGCAGAGCATTTATTACAAATAATCGAACGCGTTTATGGAGGTTGTAACCAACGTTGGTCAGAGATACGTCTCGGGCAGATTCGACTGGTGAGGTAACTGCCCTTCGCCGTGAAGCGCGTGAACTGAAAGAAGTCGATACCGAGCAGACATTGGATAAGCTGGGTGTCCCCTGTACTACATTATATCGATGGTATGATCACTATCAAATTGGTGGATCAGAGGCTTCCGTCTATCGAGTGCTCAAATCTCTTGATCTGATCACCTGCCCCACATTCATTGTCATCAAGGCTGCTGATGAGTTCTGGGACAAGACAACAACCATCAATCAACTGTCGCAGACCGACTTGCAGTTCGATAATGACAAGTGGTGGTTCGGTATCGTTTTTGAGGCGTTTGCCAAGGGCGATGGTTAAGCGCTTAATGTAAAAAATTGCCAACAGTGGGTATAATTTCAAACTCACCCCATTCTCTATGCAGTTTTGACGGTGTTAGTGAAGATGCTCTCTCGCCTTTCTGCCTTGCGAGAGCCAGCAACTTTTCCGGCTACAACCCTGAACGCATCATTCATGCCCCATGACCAAGGCGAACAACATTCTCTTGATGAGAGGCTTCTCGACAGAATGGCTTATTGGGCTGACAGTATAATTTGAGATTTCGGTTTCCAGCGCTAATTGAATGTAGCCAAAATCTAAAAGGGTTTTGGCCAGCTTAATTCATGCTTTTATCGCGGCGCAGCTACAACTGCGCCAACATGCCTTGTTCAACGAAAAAATTGGTGGGCGAGAAATCTGAAAACACACGGATTTTACCGGATCTTCTCTCGACGAACGCGCGCAGTGCCTCTTCGGCGCGGCGTAAATCACCATTCGGAAAAAGCATGTCCTTGTCAGAATTATCTAAGTACACCATCCCGCCGGCCTTTAACTTGGATGCAATCGAAAAGATACAGCCCTCTCTGTCTGTGCCGTCAATAAGCGCAAAGTCTAAGGAATTATCCTCGATCGCAGAGAGATCGGTGTAGCTATTATCTGGACGAAACTCATACTGGACATTCGTTAGTTGACGCTTTTTCAACAAAGAATTCGTGTGCTCGAACCACGACTGTTGATCTTCTATGCTAATCAGTTTGCCGACACGCTCCGCAAACCAGGGCGTAGAGTTTCCAGAGCCGAATTCAATCATCTGAGTTTTGGTTGTTAGGAACTGATCGATAGCATGCCGCGCGCGATAAGAAATCATAGGAACCTTAGCGCGATAGCCGAAAAGTCGTTTTGCCGCAGCACTGTAAAATGCAGGAATCGCATACGGTATGCCGGCGATATCTACAAAATTACCTTTCTCGTCGTGAAAACGGCTAATTCTGTTCGTTGTCTTAAATTTCACTCTGGCACCCGCCCATCAGAATATTAACTCCATGGAAGAATATTAGATACGGGACGAACATACAAACTGAGCCAATCGGTATGGGCAGCTCACTCCAAATGAAATTTAATCGACGAAATAATAGGTGAAAATTCTCAACTCGGTTATTGATCCAGCGTCCCGTCTCTTGCTTATAGGTATTCTCAAGTCGAGCCATTGCAGCTGATATGAGCGCAGCCGATTAGTTGCGATCACTTTTGCGAACCATATCGGTTTATTGATTCTTTGGGGAAACCGGGAGCACACTTGCGATCGTAACGTTTAGTGACAAAAGGTTCTAGCACTTCGCCATCGTGATCAACAGCCCGCCCGAGATTATGAGGTCAAGTCATCAGATACGTGCGTATCGGTTCCGATGCATGGGTCCTAAGTCGGCAAGAATGCGGGCCTTTTCGAGACTAAAGACGCATAGTGGTAATTAGGGGGCGGATGGCGTAAGGAGCGTACTTAGAATTAACATGATAAATAACTATAATTATTATGTTGTTTTTACAATCTATAAGCTTATATCACAACAAATACTACACAGCTGCCACCTTCTCTTCGTTTCAGTTGCTGCCCCTCGTTTGTTCTAGATTTGTATATGGTCCCTAAAATCTCCGCTTTCCAGTTATATTCAGACCTTATTCTTCTGGGCTTAGCTAAGCCAAAGATGGACATATAGATATTCTAGTCCACGTCATGTACTCTTTATTGGCAGGTACTAGACATGGTGACGATTTGGAATCACGATGAAAAATATTTTCTCTTCTTATCCAATTGCCGATATTGGAAGGCATTATGGCCTGACATATTTTGACATTGGTTCCAGAGGTGGTTTTCAGGACGACCTATACCCCATTGCCTTCGCGGTAGATGTTGTGGGGTTCGAACCTGATCCAGAAGAATTTGAACGTTTACTCCACCTCCCGATTGAGCCTTGGAGATCTATTACACATTTGCCATATGGTGTCGGAAATATATCTGGACGCCAAAAACTTTTCATACCAACAGATCCGCAATCAGCCTCTTTGTTAAAACATAATACGAAAATCGGGCGTAAGTTTAACAAGACACAGTTTTTTGAAATTGAACGAACCGAGCAAATAGAAACACTTTGCCTGCAAGACGCTCTTGAAAAAACGGCTCTCAAATCAATTGATTATTTGAAGATAGATATTGAAGGGGCAGAATTAGCCGTTTTCATGTCGTCTCCCGCCGTAATAAGTGACGTGCTGGCGATTAAAACTGAAGTTTCTTTTTTGCCGTTTCGTAACAGTCAGCCGCTGGCTAGAGATATTGATCTCTTCCTAGGAAAAGCCGGTTTTGAATTGATGGACATTACCGAGCCAGCCCATTGGCGGCGCCATGGGCATTTAATACACCCCTATTATTCGTCCGGAAATCCACCATATTCAAAAGCGCAGATCATGCAGGCGGATTATCTCTATTTTCGTGATCCGGATACTTTGGGTGGAGATGTTGCAAAGCTTCTGAAGCTATCCCTGATCGCCTTATCTTTTGGCTACTTTGATCATGCGTTGATGATCTTGGAACGACCAGAAATTGCTAAATTTCTATCGATCGAGTTTGGCAAATCACCTATTGATATCGTTGGGCCATCATCAAGGGCGTATGGTCGCAAGGCATTTCTTCGAGCGTTCTATCTGCAAATCCGAAACATCGTTCCATTCGTTCGCTATCTAAAAAATCTATTGCGCTGATGAACGCCTACTAAGTTTGGAATCTTCTGCTTTGGGTCCAGGCTGTGTCAAAACCCAGCTGGATTTTCTCATATAGGACGCCCGTGGGATTGGGGCAATGCCGAGCCAGGTTTTTGGTTTTTCTGTCTGCTTCGAGTTGGTGAAGGCGGATTTTGACGTTCTGATGAGTTATTAGCCGGTATATTAAGCGAAAAACGACACTGACAGGGTCTAGGCCACTTTCATCGTCGCGATCAACGGACGGATGCCGATGATGTTGATGACACGTTTAATATTGTAGGCGAGAACGTGCACCGCCATTTCCGTGCCGACCCGCTTCAGCGTTTTTATCTGGAAGTGTGTATATCCCATCCAAGATTTGATGGTTCCGAACGGGCGCTCGACCGTCTCGCGCCGCTGCTTCATTTTCTCGGGATGTTCTTTAAGACGTTGATGGATTTCCTCAAGAAGGTGTTCGTGTTCCCAGCGTGTAATCCGATGTTCCTTGCCCGTGGTGCATTGGGCCTTGATGGCGCAGCCTTGGCAAGAATGGGTCCAATAGTGGCGTAAGGTCACGCCTATTTCCACGTTTGTGTAGCGATATGTCATGCGCTCATCAGCGGGACAAACATAGACATCCTCATCAGACATGTAGCGAAAGTACTGTTTCACGAAACGACCCTTGGATCGGTTGCCTGAGGTCATCGGCTTGGGAAGTGTAACTGTAATGCCTGCCTTATCGCAGGCTAGGAGTTTTTCGCTTTTGAAATATCCCCGGTCAGCAACAACATCCAGCTTATCTGTCTTGAGGGCCGCTTGTGCCTGCTTCGCCATGGTGGAGAGTTGAGAACGGTCTGAGCCAGAATTGGTAACCTCATGGGTAACGATCAGATGATGCTGGGTGTCTACGACGGACTGCACATTGTAAGCAACCATGCCGCTACCTTTGCCACTTGTGGCCATCGAACGGGAATCGGAATCCGTCAGGGATATCTGCTGGCTGGGTGTTGCCAATATCTCGACTTCAAGCTGTTGTAAGCGGTGCATCTCGGTTTTGAGGGTCTCGATTTTACCGTTCAAGCGTTCCGTCGTCATCGTTCGCGTAGGCGAAGGTTCTTGCCGGTCGGCGCTATCAAGCTGATGCAGATAACGATCAACACTCTCTTCGATCTGATACATACGGCGCTTTATCTTGGCGCGGGTGAAGTTCTTGTCACGGGTGTTAACCGCCTTAAACTTACTTCCGTCAATTGCTACGCTGGCATCGGCGAAAAGATTAAGCTGACGGCATAATCCAACAAACTGAGCGCAGACTTTACGGATCGCCGGACCAATATTTTTACGAAAGTTGGTAATCGTCTTGTGGTCCAGGACCAGGCGACCTGTCAACCATATCACTTCAACATTACGTCCCGCTTCACGTTCTAAGCGGCGGCTGGATTGAACCCGGTTGAGATACCCGTAGATATAAAGCTTGAGCAAAATCGAAGGATGATAACTTGGCCTGCCAGTTCAGTTGAATTTCTTGGTCATGTTGAAAACAATCAACTCAAAGAACTCTATAAAAATTGTAGCGTTTTTACTTTTCCATCAACGGTTGAGACGTTTGGGAATCCACTTTTCGAGGCTATGGCATGTGGTTGTCCAATTGTTTGCTCAAATGCTGCGGCAATGCCTGAGATTGCTGGTGATGCGGTCGTCTATGTCGACCCACTAGTCCCAAATGAGATATCTAAAGCAATAGCCAGATTTCTTGATGATGGAGCACTACGAACAGAATTCCGAAAGCGTGCAAAAAAAACAGTCAATTACGTATTCATGGACAGAGACATCCAGAAAAACAACGGAAGTTCTTATGCGGGCAGGAGTGCACTCAAAGATGTGACGTTATGCTCGATTATAATCGTCTTCAATGCGCTCTATGTCGTCTTCTCCAAGATAGTTGCCTGTTTGAATTTCGATGATAATTAAAGGCTCAGAAGAATTATTAGCTAACCGGTGAAGGGTGCCTTGTGGCACAAAAGTTGATTGGCTTGGTAATAAGGCTTCTGTTTTTTCTCCGATAGTTACTGTCGCGCAGCCAGATAATACGATCCAATGTTCCGATCTGTGTTGGTGGCGTTGCAAACTAAGCCTGAGACCAGGTTTGATCGTAAGTTTCTTGATTTGAAAGTTTGGCTCTGTTCGAATGATCTCAAAAGTTCCCCAAACTCTATGAAGTTTAGTCGGTGTTAATGTTGATTAAGCATTACTATCTTGGCTTTGAATATCTGCTAAATGTGACGACATCATTGGATCATTTAACATTGAAACCGTAACGTGATTACCGGATGCAATAATCGCGATACCATCCATATTGCCGACACCAATATTAATGCCATCACTCATAACAATTGAGTTTGTGGTCGCATTTGCAATCGAATTACCAAGAAGAACATTGCCATCTTTGTCTTTTTGGGAAGAGTCCCATACTGATTGCCACGTACCCATATCTCGCCAGTTGCCATTGAATTCGACCATCCCAACGTTTGTGGCACTCTCAGCAATGGCAACATCAAAAGATGGACATTTAATTTGCTCAACTGACTCAGCGTCCAAACGAATAAAATCAATATTAATATTGGCGTTAGAGACAGCAAGAGCTGCGTCATTGTTTGTGTCAGGTACAAGCGTTTCAGCTAAATCCATAAATAGGGCAAGATCGAAAATAAACACACCTGAATTCCAGAAGGAGCGTCCTGTTTCGATCAAATGCTGAGCATCGTTAATTGATGGCTTCTCAATAAAAGATTCTACTTTGTGAGTGAAAGTTAAGTCGGTCTCATGCTTTGGATAAATAGAAATATATCCAAAATCATCAGCAGCCCGCGTAGGTGATATTCCAAGAAGTACTATCTCATGCTCTAATGTTACTTTGCAGGCTTCAAGTGTGACATGCTGAAAGTCCTCTGTAGAATCAACATGATGATCAGCAGGCGAAACGATGACGTTTCCTTGGTATCCATTTTGAAAAAGATACTGGCATGCGAATAAGGTCGCAGCTGTTGTTCCGGCACTTTTGGATTCCAATATAATCGCTTGCGGTATCACGCCGATTTCATGAAGTTGAGTTGCAACTCCAAAGCGATGTTCTTCATTGCAGATAATAATGGGCGCATGAAAGTTTGGGCCTGAGAAACGCCGAACTGTTTCCTGTAAAAGGCTTTCAGTGGCGCCGAAATTTAAAAAAGGTTTTGGCCAATAAGGACGTGATAAAGGCCAGAGACGCCGCCCAAATCCGCCGCATAGAATTACGGGAACAATAAGATCGTCTTTTCCATATATATAGGGTGATTCTGGCAGAGACATAGTCTAAATGATTCTCCAATTTGACGATAAATGGCACTAAGGTTTTGCATTGCGGCTGACAGGGGCCAATTTATTACTCCAAGTCTAATTGTATGTTTATAAACTGTGTCATGAATAATAGTAAAAGTGTGTTTTAGAGGTATGATAATTTAATGTTGCAAGATGATTATTAAATAGATGTTTTATATGCTTGATCGTGTAATGAGCAATTTATCGATTAAGGCAAACCTATACTCAGGTAGTTTGTTTAGCATCTTTTTGTGTTTCGTCATTGTTATCCCAAAAAGCGCTGTCTTATTTCTTATATTATTTCTTGTAAGCCAGCTTATTAAAAATATCCGTAACACTCGCGCTTTAAGGTTAAATGCGTCGTCGACGCTCTTCCTATTGATAGGGTTTAGTGCGTGGTTGGCAATTACTGGTTTTTGGGCGTTCGATTATTTAGCATTGCAACAGAGTATATTGAAAGTCGTATTGCTTATCATGGTGGGGGCACACTTTTTTTCGCAAAAATGGATTCACCAAACTTGATTAAAACGGGTGGATCAAGCGGTGTCATCGGTTTCGGTGTTATCGTGCTCGCGACTTTGTATGCGAACGTTACAGGGCAATCATTATGGGGCATTTATTCTTTTGACCCCTTAACAACACTCAATAATAACGCAGTCGTTCTATCTTTGATTTTCTGGCCGTTTATCTTATTGCTTCGCAAAAAAATGCCCTTTTATCTGTTTTAGGCATATGCATACTTTTCCTCCTTTTAGAGTTAAAAAGCCTAGCTGCTATTGGGGCTTTAGTCGTTGGGTATCCGTTTTCACAGAGCGAAAAATCGGTGGGCGGCGAGCCAGCGTGCTAATGGCCATTATTGCTGCGTCACTTGTTATTGCTGCACCATCCTTGATAAAAATTTCTGGGGCGGGTTCACTCGCAACACCTTCCGGTGTTAATAAAGAGTCTTTGGGAATGCCACCTTCTGCAAGTCATCGCCTTGCAATGTGGTCATTCGCTACAGAAAAAATTGATGAAAAGCCTTGGTTGGGATGGGGGTTCGGTGCTTCTCGCCACATTGCCCAAGAAGATCATCGCCTTGCTTCGAATATGGAATTGATGCCATTGCATCCACATAATATATCCTTACAAGCGCGTCTTGAGCTTGGTGTTCCAGGTTCGGCATTGCTGGCTTTTATTGTGTTTTTCGTATTCTACAGGTTAGCCACATTTACAAACGATGGCTGGGTAAGTGGCCTTGCGATGGCACCTGCTGCAGGGTGGCTGTTCGTGGCCTATGGAATGTGGCAGAGTTGGTGGATCGCTCTGGCGTTTCTGCTGGCAATATTTATGAAATTTGCGCTAGCAAGTAGACAACGCTCAGTTGAATCGCCTGATACTGATTTATGATGAAGCCAAAGTGAATTGTCGTCTGCAATGCTGATGACTAGGGCTGTCTGTTAAGTTTAGAGATTTCCCAGGAAACAGGACGAGTCATGAAAA
>Ga0115568_10000693_pt1 | contig 24633 bp, 21 predicted proteins | sample COGITO_mtgs_1204_FD_87296 | JGI IMG/M metagenome (GOLD analysis project Ga0115568, IMG submission 87296) | Pelagic marine microbial communities from North Sea - COGITO_mtgs_120426 | ecosystem: Environmental > Aquatic > Marine > Epipelagic | place: Germany:Helgoland, sampling site Kabeltonne...
GAGGCTCCTGCTGCTGAGGAAGCGCCCGCTGAGGAGGCTCCTGCTGCTGAGGAAGCGCCCGCTGAGGAGGCTCCTGCTGCTGAGGAAGCGCCCGCTGAGGAGGAGGCTCCTGTGGAGGCAGCTCCAGTTCCCTATGTGAAGCGGGAATTGGATGTGCCCACCGATGAATTTGATTGGGACGAAAAGGCCAAGGCCGAAGAGGACATGGATCCTGAGGAGCGGACCAAGTTGGAGGACCTTTACGAAGGGAGCCTGAGCTTGATTCGCGAGTCAGAGGTCGTGGACGGCACCATTATCAGCATCGGCAAGAAAGAGGTGGTCGTCAACATCGGCTACAAGTCTGAAGGTGTTATCGGAGCTTCAGAGTTCCGTTACAACCCAGAACTCCGAATGGGTGATGTGGTTCCGGTATTTGTGGAGCAACAGGAGGACCGCAATGGTCAACTTGTGGTTTCGCACCGCACCGCGCGCATTCACAGCGCTTGGCTCAAAGTCAATGCAGCCCTGGACAGTGATGAAATCATCATGGGTACGATCAAGTGTCGCACCAAAGGAGGATTGATTGTCGATGTATTCGGCATCGAGGCCTTCTTGCCAGGTAGCCAAATTGATGTCAAGCCTATCCGCGACTACGACGAGTACGTCGGAAAGCAGATGGAATTCAAGGTTGTCAAGATCAACCAGGAGTACAAAAACGTTGTCGTTTCCCACAAGGCACTCATCGAGGCCGAGTTGGAGGAGCAGAAGCGCCAAATCATCTCCGGCTTGGAGAAGGGACAGGTGCTCGAGGGTGTCGTCAAGAACATCACCTCTTATGGTGTGTTTGTCGACCTCGGCGGTGTGGATGGACTGGTACACATCACCGACCTCAGCTGGGGCCGCGTGAACCACCCAGAAGAGGTGGTCGAGGTGGAACAGAGCCTGAATGTTGTGATTCTGGACTTCGACGACGACCGCAAGCGGATTGCCTTGGGCATCAAGCAACTCACGGCTCACCCGTGGGATGCGATGTCAGAAGGTGTCAACGTGGGAGACAAGATCAAAGGAAAAGTGGTGGTTGTTGCAGACTACGGAGCGTTCGTCGAAGTGGCGGAAGGCGTCGAAGGTTTGTTGCATGTCAGCGAAATGAGCTGGAGCCAGCACTTGCGCAGCGCGCAGGAATTCCTGAAGGTCGGAGACGAAATCGAGACCATCATCTTGGGCATCGACCGCGAAGAGCGGAAGATGAGCCTCGGCATGAAGCAACTCGTTCCAGATCCATGGGACAACATCGAGTTCAAATTCCCTGTGCAGTCCAAGCACTCCGGTAAGGTGCGCAACTTCACCAACTTCGGCTTGTTTGTCGAGATGGAGGAAGGCATCGATGGATTGGTCCACATCTCCGACTTGAGTTGGGAGAAGAAGATCAAGCACCCATCAGAGTTCTGCAGTGTAGGCGATGAGATCGAAGTCGTCGTGCTCGAGTTGGATAAGACCAACCGCCGCATGAGCCTCGGTCACAAGCAGCTCCAGGAGAACCCATGGGATACGTTCGAGACGGTGTTCGAAGTGGGCTCTACCCACAAGGGAACAGTGGTGGCTATCGACGGCAGCAATGTCGGCGTGGCGCTGCCCTATGGTGTGGAAGGATTCTGCCAGGCCAAGCACCTCAAGCGCGAGGACGGAACGGACATCAAGGTGGAGGAAATCGCAGATTTCATCGTGCTTGAGTTCAATCGGAATGCCAAGCGCATTACCGTGTCGCACTTGCGTACTTACGAAGAGCCGCCAGCGAAGAAGCGCAGTGGAACGGGAGACCGGAAACGCCGCGACGATCGCGACAAGGGTTCCAGCCCTGCCACGCAGCGCGCGGTGCGCGAAGTCAACGAGCGTCAGGCCAAGACCACGTTCGGCGATCTCGATGTTTTGTCACAGTTGAAGCAGCAAATGGAGGACGGACCGGTTGCAGAACCGGCTGCTGAGGCACCTGCGGTTGAAGAGGCTCCGGCTGAAGCAACGGCTGCCGCCGAGGAAACTCCTGCTGTGGAGGAAAAGCCAGCTGTTGAGGCAGCTGCAGCTGAAGAGGCTCCTGCTGAAGAAGCTCCTGCTGAAGAAGCTACTGCTGAAGAGGCTCCTGCTGAAGAGGCTCCTGCCGAAGAGGCAGCGCCCAAGAAGGCAGCGGCCAAGAAGCCTGCAGCCAAGAAAGCAGCGGCCAAGAAGCCTGCAGCCAAAAAGCCAGCGGCCAAAAAGCCGGCGGCCAAGAAGCCTGCAGCCAAGAAGCCTGCAGCGAAGAAGGCAGATGACAAAGCCAAAGACGAAGGCGAGGCGTGAAGCTGAACCTCGAATATGAATTGAGAAAGGGAGGCCCATCGGGTCTCCCTTTTTTTATCGCCTATTTTTGCGCCGCAACATGGGTCCAGCGAAGCTCCTCATCAACCCACTTCAGTTTCGGTTGACACTCGATCGCCTCGCCCATCAATTGGTGGAGGAGCACGGAGATTTTTCCGAAAGTGCCCTCATTGGTGTGCAACCGAGGGGCATTCACTTGGCATCTCGGCTCAGCACACGGATTCAGGAAATCCTCGGTGGTACACGACCACGTTGCGGTGAGCTCGACATCACGTTCTTTCGGGACGACTTCAGGCGGCGCGGCCAGCCCCTGCAGGCTGCGGCGACCAATTTGAATTTTACGGTGGAAGAATTGCGGGTCGTCGTCGTAGACGATGTGCTGTATACCGGGCGGACCATCCGCGCAGCCATGGATGCACTGTTGGCGCACGGGCGCCCAACCACCATGGAATTGGCGGTGCTCATCGATCGGCGGTTCAGCCGTGAATTGCCGATTGAGGCGAAGTATGTGGGCAGAAGCGTAGACAGTTTGGACAGTCAGCGGGTCAAGGTGTTGTGGTCAGACCACGACGGTGGCGAAGACAGGGTGGAATTAAGCAATCCTACATAGGGCATGGCGTCGTTCTCACATCCACACCTTTTGGGCATCAGGGGCTTGAGCCGGGACGATGTGGACGTCATATTTCAGACGGCCAAGGAATTCAAGGATGTGATCAACCGGCCCATCAAAAAGGTACCGAGTCTCCGGGACCTGACCGTGGCCAACCTCTTTTTTGAAAACAGCACAAGGACGCGGTTGAGCTTTGAATTGGCCCAAAAGCGCCTGAGTGCCGATGTGGTGAATTTCTCTGCCGCTTCGTCCAGCGTGAAGAAGGGCGAAACGCTGGCCGATACGGTGCGCAACATTCTGGCGATGAAGGTGGACATGGTGGTCTTGCGCCACCCACACCCCGGTGCGGCCCACTATTTGGCCAGCAAAATCGGCGTCCCCATTATCAATGCCGGAGATGGCACCCATGAGCACCCCACCCAGGCGCTGTTGGATTGCTTTACGCTCACAGAGCGGTTGGGCACCTTGGAGGGCAAGAAGGTCTGCATCTTTGGAGACATCCGACACAGCAGGGTCGCGTTGTCCAACGTCCGCTGTCTCCAATTGTTGGGGGCAGAAGTGATGGTGTGTGGACCGGTTCCGCTGATTCCGAAGCACTTTTCGTCCCTCGGTGTGAAGGTGGAGCACGACATGGATGCCGCGCTCGGGTGGTGCGATGTGGCCAATGTGCTGCGCATTCAACTCGAAAGGCAGGGTGCAGAAGTGCCCTTTTTCCCAAGTCTAGAGGAATATCATGCACAATATGGCTTGACTGCAGAGCGGATGGACCGGCTGGACAGCGCGCCCATCGTTTTGCACCCAGGACCCATGAACCGAGGCGTAGAAATAGCTTCAGAGGTGGCTGATCGTGAAGATGCCATCATTTTGGACCAGGTGGAGAATGGTGTGGCGGTGAGAATGGCTGTGTTGTACTTGCTTGCCGGGAGATTGGGTGGGTCGGAGGATTGACCTATTTTCGGAGGATACTGATTCGTGCCATGAAATTTGAAGTCGATAAGCAGGAGAAGGTGGTCGTCGTGACGTCCAAGGTGGAGAAGCTGGATGCCCTCTGCGCTCCTGAACTCAAAGGTGAACTCGTGCTCGCCAACAAGGAGGGGCACCGCAACATGGTCCTTGACCTTTCCGAAACACGGTACATTGACTCCAGTGGATTGAGTGCCGTTTTGATTGGGCACCGGGGCTGTCGGGATGCGCAGGGCACCTTTGTGCTCTGTGGCCTCCAACCTACAGTCGCCAAGCTCGTTTCTATCAGTCAGTTGGACAATGTCCTTAAAATCGTCCCTACCGTGGACGAAGCCATTGAATTCGTCTTCATGGAAGAAGTCGAACGCGATCTCTGAATCAACCCATACCTATGAACTTTTATTCGTTTCGTTTCGCCCTGGTGGCGTCATTTTTGATGGCCGCAGGTGCCAGTTTTGCGCAGTGTGACCCCGAAGAAGTTGATTTTGGCGCGGAGCCTTGGGGCTTGGCTCCAGATGGCGTCGAGACTTTTTTCGATGTCGCTGAGTTGGGCTTGGACTACGCCGATGATGTGCACTTGTTGGTGCCGTCATTCGCTTCAGAGGTCGTGCCGGAGACACCATTGGATGCCCCCATTGATTCCGTCGTCATCTCATCAGTGTTGTTGGTGGATACGATTTCAGGGGATACGCTTGACTTCATTGATGCGGGCTTGAGCTACGCATGCAACAACTTGGGTGATTGCGTGGACCCTTGCACGTTCTTGGGTGGGGGGCAGTATTGTGCGGCCTTTACGGGAGTCCCTACTGTGGCAGGTGAATTCATGCTGAGCCTCGAGGTCCAGGTCTGGGCCACGGTCTTTGGTTTCCCATTGGCGACGCCCTTTAGTTTTTCGGGTTTCCCATTCCCCATCTTGGGTGAAGTAGATGGCATCGGACAGATGGAAGTCACGGCACCTGCAGTATTTCCAAACCCGCACAATGGCCAGTTCACCTTGACCGGAGCGGAAGGCAGCCAGGCGACCTTGTGGTCAGCAGATGGCCAGCGTCTGCGCGAATGGACGCCGCGTTCTTCTCGCGAAGAGGTCGTGGTCGACGGCTTGCCTGAAGGCCTGTACTTTCTCGAGTTGGTTTCTGCCAAAGGAAGAGAGGTTCTCCGGGTCACTTCTGTTCGCTGATCGGGTGCCCGCGGGCCTTTGAGGTTTGATGTGCACATTCTGGGCTGTGGAGCAGCCTTGCCTTTGCCCGGTCGAAATCCGACGGCGCAATTGGTGAATGTGCATGAAAAGCAGTTTTTGTTTGATTGCGGAGAAGGGACGCAAATCGCCCTGAGGCATGGGCGCATCCGGATGATGCGCATCGACCACATTGCGATCAGCCACATGCACGGAGACCATTATTTTGGTCTATTCGGCCTGATCTCCACGTTTAACCTGTTGGGCAGGACCCGCGACTTGCACCTGTATGGCCCCCCTGCACTGCAAGGCCTTTTGGCCGCCCAGGAAGCCGCCGGCGAAACGGTGCGTGGCTTCCCCATTATTTTTCATCCCACCTCCACCGAGGCGCCCGAGGTCTTGTTTGAAGATGGTTCGGTGCGCCTCGAGAGTTTTCCTGTACGGCACAGGATTCCCACGACGGGATTTCTGCTGCGCGAGCAACCGCGCGAGCCCGGGGTCAAAAGGGCGGAGGTGCGCAAGTGGGACTTGCAACCTTCGGAGGTGCTCGCCCTCAAGCGCGGTGAGGACGTCCACAGAGAAGATGGCACCCAGATCTTGTTTGCGGATGCCTGCCACCCCGTCCCCGCTTCAAGGAGTTATGCTTTTGCGGCAGACACCCGATACTGGAAGCAGGTCGCCGAATGGGTGAAGGGGGTGGACTTGCTCTACCACGAAGCCACCTTTTTGGATGCCATGAAGGCGCGGGCCGAAAAGACCTACCACACCACGGCGCGGCAGGCTGGGCGGCTGGCATTGGAGGCCGGGGTGGGGCAGTTGGTGATCGGACATGTTTCTGCTCGATACGAGGGGCCAGAGGATTTACTCAAAGAGGCCCAGGCTGTGTTTCCGGAAACCGTAGCAGCTGTTGACGGCCTCATTTTGGAGGTTCAAACCCGTTGTTGAAGATTACAACCCGTTGGGTATTTCGGGGGATGTGAAGTCCGTACGATTCATGTAATTTTGTTATCTGGATTCAGTCTGAATAAGGAAATGCCCCGCATCCTCATCGCCGATAGCCATGAATTGGCCTCTTGTGGCCTGCATGCCACGCTCAGGTCCCACGGCCTGGACGAGGTGGTTGGGCATGCGCGCAACGAGGGGGAGTTGATGGAACTGGTGGATCATTTTTCTCCAGATGTGGTGGTGTTGGACTTTGTGGCGGACGGCTTTTCTGTCGAGACCATTGTGAAATTGAAGGCCAAAGGCCGCCTGCGCATCCTGGCATTGACGGACGCCCAAACGGGCACCACGTTGGTACACGCCTTGCGCGCTGGCCTCGATGGGTACGTCAAAAAGGACTGTGACCTGCTGGAAATCGTGGAAGCGGTGAAGGAAACGCACCGGGGCCGCAAATTTTATTGTGGTCAGATTTTGGAGGCCATCCGCGAGGAGGGCATTGACTTGGAGTCTCTGGACGTGGTAGATCCGAGCTGTGCCGGGGTGAGTTTAAGTAAACGAGAATTGGAAGTAATTCGGCTGATTGCGGAGGGTTTTACCAACCCGCAGATTTCTGAGCGCCTTTTTGTCAGCACGCACACGGTGACCACCCACCGGCGAAACATCCTCCAAAAACTGGGCGTAAACAACACAGCTTCGGTTGTGATGTATGCAGTTCAGTCGGGATTGGTGAGTCCAAACCGATTCCTGTTCGGTCAAGCACGCTGATTTATAGCTGTTTGACTCATTTTTCTGGTGCGTATTTTTGCATTGTGCTAGGAGTGACCTAAATGACAGGCCCATGATGACGACGACCCTCTTTGATATACATCTCTCACCCGAATCGAGATTGGATTCGGTTGACCTGAATAACCCTGTTTTCGGAAGTGTTTTTTCCGATCACCAATTCAGGATGGATTTCGCAGACGGACGTTGGAGTGCTGGGGCCATTGAGCCATATGGTGATTTGGTCATGAGTCCAGCAGCGATGGTGCTGCACTACGGTCAGGCTATTTTTGAAGGCATGAAAGTGTTTCGCCAGCCCGATGGCGAAGTGGCCCTGTTCAGGCCCATGGAGAATATCCGTCGGTTCAACGAAAGTGCCGAGCGCATGTGCATGCCCTCGGTAGATGAAGGGTTGTTTTTGAGCGCTTTGACCGAGCTGGTCAAAACAGACAAGAATTGGGTTCCCGATGGCAATGAAAGTTCGCTATACGTCCGCCCGTTCATGTTTGCCTCAGAGGCCCACGTAGGTGTAAAGCCCAGTGCCAACTACCGGTTCATGATCTTTTCATGCCCAGTGGGGGCCTACTACAAGGGCAACGTCAAGGTGAAAGTGGAAACGGCCTTCACGCGGGCAGCGCCGGGTGGAACGGGCTATGCCAAGGCAGCCGGCAATTATGCGGCAAGCCTCAAGCCGACGGCCATGGCCCGGGAGCAAGGCTACGACCAGATCTTGTGGACGGATGCCGTCGAGCACAAATACATCGAGGAAAGCGGCACCATGAATGTCATGTTCGTCATGGATGGAAAGCTGGTGTCGCCCAGCTTGGGTGATACGGTGCTGGCGGGCGTGACCCGTGATTCTGTGTTGCGTCTGGCTGCCCAAAAGGGGATGGAAATTGAGGAGCGCAAGGTCCCCGTGGCCGAGCTCAAGGCGGCAGCCGAATCCGGTGCGCTGACTGAGGCCTTTGGGGTCGGCACAGCCGCCACCATGACCGCCATTGAAACCATAGGATTTGCCTCAGGTGACCGCGACCTCCCGCCAGTGGAGGGGTGGAGGTGGATGCCCGACTTGGCCAAGTCGCTGGATGATATCCGCCGCGGAAGGGGCGAGGATATTTTCGGTTGGAGGGTGGTACTTTAAGGCCATGTTCTCGATGATCCGGCCACAAGGCTTTGGCTTTCTGGTGCGGCTAAGCCTGATGTTGATGTTGTGTCCCCAGCAAGTGGCGGCACAAGCTGGTGTGGATTTGCTCGGCAGTCCCATTCCCGGCATTACGGCAGTGGGGCACCATGCCATTGGGGTCAATATGTCATTGTTGGCCTCCGACAAGCCATACACAGACCGCGTTTGGAGCACAAAGGCCGAACGCGATTCGCTCAGCCGCCGCGCCCGCAGGGCCATGCGGAAGTCAGGGCGGGTAAGGTTCATGAGCGGATTTGAGGGGGGCGTGAATATTCAGACGCCGCTGCTCGATGGCACCCGGCTCCTGGACATGTTTGGAAGTGAGACCACCTGGACGCTCGCTGAGCGCAGGGCGGTATCAGACCAATTGGCCGGAAACTTAACGGCGGGCCAACTGGATTTGCGTTGGATTGGATGGTCCCGGCACGGTGCTCGGGGCGGATGGGCCTGGTCCATAGAGGACCGGTACAGCGTCTCGGTAAACCCCAGTGCCGGGTTGGCTGATTTTGCGATGCTTGGACCGGCGTCGTATGTTTTTGACGAGGTGTTGCTTTCGGATGGTACCACAGTGCCGGTAGACTCTTTGACTGATGCCCAATATGGCCAGGCCGTGCAGGGCATTAGAAATGGTGCGGTTCCACTGGTCTTTGAGCTGTTTGATGGCGGGTCCTTTGCCGTTCAACATGTGCGGTCATACGGGATGGGCTTTGGCCTCAACATCATCAATACACGGGCCTTGGCGCTTTCTTTTGGCCTGGGCGCGCGCTACTACCGGGGGACGGGATACTACGAGGTGGACATCGACAACCAGTCCGCATTTGCGGCGTTCAATCAGGGCTTTGGTACCGATCTGGTGGCTGAGAACGCCACCCTCGGCAGCGCATTGCGCCCGGCCGGATTTGGTGTGGCCCTGGATTTTGCTGTGCGGGCAGAAATTGCGGGCCTGTGGTTTGCTTCCTTGGCCATCAATGAATTGGGCAGCATGGATTGGCAAGGCGAATCCTACAGCCTGCAAAACCCCATTGCGGACATGACCGGATGGAGTGAGGTTCAAGGCGGCGTGCTGGACGTACTGAACCAAGGGCTGGCCCCTACGTCTCTTTTTCTTGTCGCCACACCGGAGAGAAGGGTGGTGGCATTGCCCACCCGGGTCAGATTAAATGGAGGCATGCGTTTTGGAAACCGCGCCAAGGTGGGGGTCGAATTCGCAGCGCCCATCAACGATGCCTTGTTGCGAAGGCCGGCAGAAATAGGGATCGGGGGACAAACCAAGGTGGCCGGGTTTCACCTGATGGGGGGGTGGCGCTGGCAAGGAGAAGCCGGCATCAGGACCCCCGTTGCGGTGATTTGGGCGCCGGATGGGCGCGCGGGTCAATGGGGTTTGGCTACGGGAGACATCCTGGGATTCCTGGCGCCGGAGCGCCGTTGGAGCTGGGGATGGAGTTACACGAGAACCATTGGACCGGCACGGGGTTTGTAAGGGTGGGTGTAAGCCCCCAATTTTTAGACCATGCGTCAGAGTGCACCATTTTACCTTTCTCTTCTCCTCTTGGGATTGACCTTTCTGAGCAGTGCGATTTCAGGTTGTCAACCCACTTCATCTCCATCTGATATTTCCATGTCCACGCCTTCGTTTCCACCGGATCAAGCCCCTGAGGGCAAATCATACGCCGTCTTGGCCGGCGGTTGTTTTTGGTGCACTGAAGCCATTTATGTGGAGATGATCGGCGTCGAAAAGGTCGAAAGCGGCTACACGGGAGGGCAGATCAAGAACCCGGCCTACCGGGAGGTGTGCACGGGACGAACGGGCCATGCTGAGGGTGTTCGGATCACATTTGATCCGGAATTGGTGAGTTATGGCCAGTTATTGGAGGTGTTTTGGCGAACCCACGACCCTACGACGTTGAACCGACAAGGGGCGGATGTCGGGACACAATACCGTTCGGCCATATTTCCTCAGGATGAGGAGCAGGAGCGGGTGGCAAGGGCCTCGATGGCAGCGGCAGAGGAAGCCGGTTTGTGGGATGATCCCATTGTGACCACCATTGAGCCGGCCGCTGCATTTTACGTGGCCGAGGACTACCACCAGGATTATTACGCCCGGAATCCCGATCAGGGCTATTGCGTAGCAGTGGTGGGGCCGAAAGTGAAGAAGTTCAAAGCGTTGTTTGCAGATAAATTGAAGTCTGAACAGTGAGCATTGAGCCGTTGATCTTCGCCAAGGCAGGTTCAGGGCTTGGTCTCATCCTGTGCCTCCTTGCGGTGGACGGCACCGCATTTCATTTTTCTCCCATGAATCCTGCTGTAGCATCTCCTGCCCAATTTGTTGTTCACCGCGCAGAGGACCGCGGACACGCTGATCATGGGTGGTTGGATACCCACCACAGTTTCAGTTTTGCCGGTTGGCACGATCCCCAAAAGATGCATTTCGGTGCATTGCGGGTGCTCAATGATGATGCCGTCGCTGGGGGTGGTGGATTTGGCATGCATCCCCATGACAATATGGAAATTGTCTCCATCCCCATCAAGGGGGCACTCGAGCACAAGGACAGCATGGGCAATGCTTCGGTGATCCGCACGGGGGACGTGCAGATCATGTCTGCAGGAACAGGGGTGCGGCACAGTGAATTCAACCACAGCGCTGACGACCCCGTGCAGTTTTTTCAAGTGTGGATTTACCCCGATGAACAGGGGTTGAAGCCCCGTTATGACCAAGAGCCTTATGCCTTGGACGCCCAAGGGATGACGTGCATTGTGTCTCCCGACGGGCAGCAAGGGGTGCGCATTCATCAAAATGCATGGTTTCACTGCGGCAACTTGGAACAGGGCGCGTCGATACAGCACGCGTTGCACGGCACCGACCAGGGCCTGTATGTGCTGGTGGTCGAAGGCGAGGCGAGGATTGCAGGGCAAGCGTTGTCGCGCCGGGATGCCATGGGTATTTGGGATGTGGATGCCATTGAGGTTGAGGCTTTACAGGACTGTCAGCTGCTGTTGATTGAGGTGCCCATGCATTGGTGATTGCGCCGTGGGTAAGTGCTGATGGATTGGGTTGGTTGAGCCACACCACGCAGATTGTTCCCTGTATTTTTCACTGTCAGAATTAGGGCATGCGGAGATTACTCAAGCGGCTGGGGAGGAGGAAGCTTTCCCGTGAAGTTCCCGTGGAGCGGGTGCGTCGGGGCCATCGATTGGATGGACTTACCCGCGTGGGGCTGCTTGTACCCGCTGTGGATTTTGCCCAGCGAAAAGAGCTCAGGGAATTGGTGTTGGGACTGCAGGATGTGCAAGAAACCCTGGATTGGATGGTCTGGGCTGACACGGGCATGACGAGAAGGGCCTATGCCAAGTCCCGTGCCCAGCGCATTCAAAAACTGGGCGCAGGTCAGGAGGTCCCTCCTGATTTCCCCCAAGAATCTCGGTTGAGTTGTTTTTGGCGGGATGACTGTTCTGCTTTGGGCTTGCCCATGTTGATGCCCGATGGACTGCACGATGTGGATGTGTTGATCACATTGGATGCGAGCAGTGCGAATTTGCCATTGAGGGCGATGATGCGCCGGTCGAAAGCCCCTTTCAAAGTGGGGCCCAAGCACGCCGATGATGGTACCTTGGACTTTATGTTGTCGTGGCCAGATGGAGAGGACATGCAATCCTTTGCTCATCTTGCGTTCCATTATTTGAAAACACTCGACTTGAAATGAGCAAGCGATTCCAAGGATTGGGCGTAGCCCTGATTACCCCGTTTACGGCAGAAGGTGCCATTGATTTCCCGGGCCTCGAGCGCATGGTCCACCATGTCTCCAGCAGCAAGGCGCATTTTCTGTTGGCTTTGGGGAGCACAGGTGAAGCCTTGTTGATGTCCGTGGAGGAACAGCGCAGGGTCTTGGACTTTGTGATGGAGGTCAATGCAGGACGGTTGCCCGTGGTGGCTGGTTTTGATGCTCAGGGCGGCACCGATGCTGCAGTAGAGCGCATTCATCAGTTGGACCCCAAGGGGCTGTCGGCATTGCTGATCAGTCCGCCGGCATACATCAAGCCCAGTCAAGCGGGCATGGTTGCGCACTTTACGGCATTGGCAGAGGCTTCGCCATTGCCCATCATCATGTACAATGTGCCTTCGCGCACGGGTGTGACGATGGCCCCAGAAACGGTGATTTCATTGGCGCAGTCCTGCCCGGCCTTGATCGGTTTGAAGCAGGCATGCGATGACATGTTGGCCTTCCGTGAGATCCGTTCCGGCGTGCCCGAGTCTTTTGTGCTGCTCTCAGGGGACGACGAGAATGCCATCCCCATGATGGCCATGGGTGGAGACGGCCTCGTGAGTGTGATTGGCAATGCTTACCCCGATGCGTGGGCCTCTGCCATTGACCTGGCGCTGTTTGGCTCGGTCAAAGAGGCGGAAGCGAATCTGGCGCCGTTCCAAACCATGCTTGGCTGCATCTTCGAGGAAGGCAATCCCACGGGGATCAAGGCGGTATGCGAATTGCTGGGGCTGTGTGGCCCGATGACCCGAAAGCCGCTGGTGGCGGCGAGTGGGGCGTTGCGCGACGCTTTGTACACCGCCATTGCTGCACTGGACGCCATTCAGACGCCGGCGCAGGATTAAACGGAGGTGCTCATTGTTGGGCTTAGGCAGGCAGGCCTTGCTTGACGGCTATGACTTCTTTGCAGGCCCGCACGATGGCGTCCGGCCCCAAGCCGTATTTCTCGAGGAGTTGGGCGGGCGTGCCGCTTTCCCCAAACTGGTCATTCACCGCGACGTAGCGTTGTGGAGTGGGTTGATGCCGTGAGAGACAGGCTGCCACGCTTTCTCCAAGACCGCCGTTGCGCTGGTGCTCTTCTGCGGAGACCACACATTGGGTGCGGCTCACGCTTTCCAGCAATGCGGCCTCGTCGAGTGGTTTGATGGTGTGCATGTCCAGCATGTCCACAGAAATGCCTGCTGCGGCGAGCTGACGGGCTGCGAGGATGCTGTTCCACACCAGGTGGCCATTGGTGACGATGGTGACATCTGACCCCGACATGACCCGGCGGGCCTTGCCGATCACAAAAGGGGCGTCTTTGTCAGTAATGATGGGCACCTTGGGCCTGCCGAACCTGAAGTAAACCGGTCCCTCGTGCTGGGCGATGGCATGGGTGGCGTTGCGCGTCTGCTCAAAGTCACAGGTGTGGATCACGGTCATGTGGGGCAGCATCTTCATCATGCCGACATCTTCGAGGATCTGGTGGGTGGCCCCATCTTCTCCGAGGGTCAGCCCGCAGTGAGAAGCGCAGATTTTGACGTTTTTGCCACTGTAGGCTACGCTTTGTCTGATTTGGTCGTAGACCCGGCCCGTTGAGAAGTTGGCAAAAGTGCCGGTGAAGGGGATGAGCCCACCGATGGTCATGCCTGCTGCCACGCCAATCATGTTGGCTTCGGCGATGCCGGCTTGCTTGAACCGGTCGGGAAACGCATCCTTAAAGGCGTTCATTTTGAGGGAGCCGGTGAGGTCGGCACACATGGCCACGACCCGGTCGTTGGATTGTCCCACTTCGAGTAGGCCTTGGCCAAATCCGCTGCGGGTATCCTTGCGCGTCAGGCCATCAAGGGTGGCCTCATCGGCCGAAATGAAGTCGATCATGGTCAAAAGTCGATGTGGTGCATGCCTCCGGCGCGAATATCCAAAGGGCGTGTCACGGTGAGGTCGGTCTTGGTTGCATGTTTTGCACGGAACATCACCATGTATTTGCCGGGCTGCAAAGTGAAGCGGCCCGAGGGATCCTGCCCGGAGAAAGGAACCACCATTTCGCGTTTTCCCTCGCCGAGATAGAGGATGCCGCCATATCCCGCGGTGCCTGTATTCAACGTCAGGATGCCCGGTTCAGGAATGGAGACGGGCACGATGCGGCCATCTCCAATGCGCACGTCTTCCACCCGAACGACGGGAATGGTGCCGAATTCGAGGTCATAGGTGCCCGCCAGGTAGCGCTCCCGGGTGCCGACTTTTTGATTGAACACCGTGGCACAACTGTCCTGTCGGGTGATGCGGACGGGGAGATCGAGCAGGGCGCTGCGCGGCCGGATGTCGGTCAGGTCAATGAAGCCGGTGGGCACCGCTGCGGTGATGTGGTTGTGCTGCTTGGCCTTGAGCTGGATGTCCTTGATCTGCACCTGTGGAAGTGTGTGGACGGTGAGCTGGTAGGTGGGGACGGGGTTGATGGCCAACGTGTCTGGAACCCCCCTTGCATTGAGCGTATGCACGCCCTCGAGCACGGGATGTCCCGTGGATTGCTCGATGAGGTCAAAGGCAAAATTTGTGACCACGGGCTCGCCCTCGGCATTGAGCAGGTCGATTTGTGCTGTTGTGCTGTGTATCGCCTGGTCAATCACCACGCCCAGGACTTCTTGAAAGACCTCTGGTTTTGCGGCGTCGAAATAGCGGCCCACGCATTGGAAAGTGTCGCGGTATTTCTCCTCGAGCCCGATTCCTATGATGAAGGGCTGGATGGTGATTCCCTGTGCTTGCAGCGCCCGGGATACTGCGCAGGGGTCTTCATCACAGGCCTCGACACCATCGGTGATGAGCAAGATCACATTGCGCCCGGGCCCTTCACATTGGGCAAAGTCGTCTGCGCACAGGAGCAGGGAACGCGCAATGGGCGTGGTGCCCTGAGCCCGTAGCTTCTTGAGCTCTTGTTGGATGATGAGATTTCGCCCGGTGCCGATGGGCACGATGAGTTCGGTGTCGTCGCAATCCTGCTGGCCTTGGACATGCTTGGTGCCGTGGCCATACACCCTCAGTCCGAGTTCCACACCTTCTACGCGGTAGAGGCTGTCGAGTGAAGCGGAGAGGAGTTCCCGGGCCACGTCCCACTTTCTCCGTTGGCCCCAAAAGGCGTTCATCGAATTCGAGGCGTCGAACACGAAGAGGATGCGGGTGGGCAATTCTTCTTCCACAGCCGCGCTTTGCCCATTCACTGCGGAGGGCACGCACTGGAGCATCGCGGCGAGGAAGATCCAACACCACAGGGCGCGGGGGGGCATCAATAATCCGATAGCGCAGAGTTGAGTTGTCCCAAGGCATCAGCCAATTGGGCGTCATCGGGCGCAACGCCGTGCCATTTGTGGGTGCCTTCCATGAAGTCGACACCTTTGCCCATGTCCGTGCGCATCAGCACAACGACGGGTTTTCCCTGCCCGCCGGCTGCGCGCGCTTCCTTGAAGATGCGGTCGAGGTCGTTGAGGTCATGGCCATCACACTGAAGCACGGTCCAGCCAAAGGCCGACCATTTGGCTTCGAGGTTGCCCAAAGACATGACGTCCTTGACGGCGCCATCGATCTGCTGGCCATTCCAATCCACAAAACTGATGAGGTTGTCGATGCCGTGGTGTGCGGCGTACAAGGCCGCTTCCCAAATTTGGCCCTCTTGCAATTCTCCATCGCCGTGTAGCGTGTAGACCCAGCGGTCTTCTCCAAGGAGCTTCTTGGCCTGGGCGGCACCGCAAGCGACACTGAGGCCTTGACCCAATGAGCCGCTGGCCACCCGGATACCGGGCAAGCCTTCTTCTGTGGCGGGATGCCCTTGAAGGCGGCTGTTCAGCTTTCTAAATGTGGCAAGCTCGGGGATGTCGAAGTAACCCCGACGCGCCAGCACGCTGTACCAAACGGGCGAAATGTGCCCATTAGAAAGGAAAAACAAGTCTTCACCACGGCCGTCCATGCTCCATTCTTCAGGATGGATGTGCATTTCCTCGAAGTACAACTTGACGAGGAAATCGGTGCAGCCCAAAGAGCCGCCAGGGTGGCCTGAACTGGCACCGTTGACCATGCGGACGATGTCGCGGCGGACCTGGGTGCAGATGTCAGAGAGGGAGGGGGTATTACCGGCCATGGATGCGGTTGATGTATGGGTGCGAAATTAGGACGGGAGCCCACCAGAAGTGCGGAGTGTGGACAAATGAAGGGAAAGTAGACAGGGGGGCGCGAGGGGCTATCTTTGCGCTCCCAACGCGCTCCACCATGGCCCTGAAATGCGGAATCGTCGGACTGCCGAATGTCGGTAAATCCACCCTGTTCAACTGTTTGTCCAATGCCAAGGCGCAGAGTGCAAACTTTCCTTTCTGCACGATTGAGCCCAATCTGGGGGTGATCAATGTGCCCGACGATCGGTTGGAGCGTCTGGTGGAGATTGTACAGCCACAAAACACAGTCCCCACCACTGTGGAGATCGTGGACATTGCGGGGCTGGTGAAAGGAGCGAGCAAAGGAGAGGGGTTGGGCAACAAATTCCTGGCGAACATTCGTGAAACGCATGCCATCCTGCATGTATTGCGGTGCTTTGATGATGACAACATCGTGCACGTGGATGGATCCGTGGACCCCATCAGGGACAAGGAGGTCATCGATACCGAGCTTCAGCTCAAGGACCTGGAGACTTTGGAGACCCGATTGCAGAAGGTGGCCAAGCAGGCATCCATCGGCGACAAGGATGCGCGCCGGCAATTGGACCTGTACGAGCGCGTAAAAGGTGCATTGGAGCAGGGCATTTCCGCCCGTGCTGTGGAGCGCGAGGACGCCGAAGAGCCCCTGTTTCAGGAAATGCAGTTGCTGACGGGCAAACCCGTCCTGTATGTGTGCAACGTGGAGGAAGGCGCTGTGGTAGCGGGCAATGCCCATGTTGAGCGCGTCATGGCCATGGCCGCAGCGGAAGGCGCCGGTGCCATGGTGATTGGCGCAGGGATTGAGGCAGACATCGCTGAATTGGAAGACGCCGAGGAGCGCGCCATGTTCCTTGCGGACATAGGATTGGAAGAGGCTGGGGTGGCCAAGTTGATTCGGGCGGCATATGCCCTCCTTGAACTCGAGACGTATTTCACGGCAGGAGAGAAGGAAGTGCGCGCATGGACTGTGCGTTCAGGAAGCACTGCACCGCAGGCAGCGGGTGTCATCCATACCGACTTTGAAAAGGGTTTCATTCGCGCCGAGGTCATGAAATATGACGACTTCGTGCGTTTGGGAAGCGAACAAGCCGTCAAGGAGGCAGGTAAACTCGGTGTGGAAGGCAAGGAGTACATCGTACAGGATGGCGACATCATGCATTTCCGTTTCAATGTCTGACCGGATCACTGTCCTGAGTATGCGTGCCCACTCATGGGGACGCTGGGCACAGCTGACTGCCGCAGGTTTTGTGGCCATTGTCCTGGTTTCAGGATGCGGGCAACCTGCTGACGCGTTCGATGCCACCCCCGGCAAGTTTGATTTCTCTGCGGACAGCACGCGGATCATGGAACGCATGGCCTTTCAGGAAGCAGCCTGGTCTTCGGGAGACGTGGAAGGCTTCATGTCGGCTTACTGGCGCTCTGATAGCTTGCTCTTTGTGGGGAGCAGGGGACCATCTTTTGGATGGCAAACCACGTTGGACAATTACCGAACGTCATACCCCACTGCTGATGCCATGGGGGCGTTGACGTTTGAAGTCAAGGATGTGCAGCCCGCGGGGACAGACTACGCCCTGATGCTCGGCGCTTGGCGGCTTGAAAGGCCCGCCGGTCTGGATACTTTGTCGGGCTGGTTCAGCCTGGTGTGGCAGCGAATGGACGGTGACTGGGTCATCGTGCGCGACCATTCGAGCTGATTCACTGCGGGGTGACCCGAAAGTCTGAAAGTCTCGTTGAAAATCAACGAAAGATGTAGACGTCTTCGTTGGGCTTGTGCATGTAGTACTCCTCCCGGGCGTGCCGCTCTTTGGCAGCGGGTCTGTCCGTGATTTCTGCCAATTGCAGGTCGAGTCCAAGGATATCTTGTTGCGTATCCGCAATGCGCGATTCGATGTGATGCCGCTCCAGCCGCGTTTCAATCATGCGCATGACGTCAACTTCGGCAAAAGTGCACGTCCAGAGAACGAACAAGCCAAAGCTCAGGGCGTATCGGTTGATTTCCCTGAGCCTGTCGGCGATGTCATACAATCGATCCAGCATCAACCCTTGTCGTCAGTGCTGTCATCGGCGGTCTCTTCGGTGCCTTCTTCAGCATTGCTGTCTTCAGGGGTGTCCGAGGTAGGCGCTTTCTTGGTGGACTTCTTCTTGGCCTTGGGTTTCGGCGCTTTGATGATGCGGATGGCCAGTTCCTCCTGGCCTTCCATGGCATCACCTTCAATGCGGTCACCTTCCATCAATTGGCTGCTGATGATCTCTTCTGCGAGCGGGTCCTCCAGGTACTTCTGCAGTGCCCTGCGCAGGGGACGCGCCCCGAATTTCTCATCGTACCCCTTGTCCACGAGGAAGTCCTTGGCAGCGTCAGTCAGTGAGATGCTGTATCCCAGGTCTTCAATTCGGCTGTACAATTTGCTCAGTTCGAGGTCAATGATGCGGTGGATGTCATCGCGGTTGAGGCTGTTGAAGACGATGACGTCATCAATCCTGTTCAAGAACTCTGGCGCAAAAGCCCGCTTGAGGGCGTTTTGAATAACGCCTCGGCGGTCATCCCCTTCCTTGCTCTGCTTGGTGGAGGTTGAGAATCCAACCCCGGTACCAAAGTCCTGCAATTGGCGTGCGCCAATGTTGGAGGTCATGATGATGATCGTGTTCCTGAAATCTATCCTGCGCCCGAGGCTGTCGGTCAATTGCCCGTCATCCAAAGCCTGCAGGAGCAGGTTGAAGACGTCGGGGTGGGCCTTCTCGATTTCGTCGAGGAGCACGATGGAGTAGGGCTTGCGGCGCACCTTTTCGGTGAGCTGACCGCCTTCTTCATACCCCACGTATCCCGGAGGTGCACCCACGAGCCTGCTCACGGCGAATTTCTCCATGTACTCGCTCATGTCGATGCGGATGAGGGCCTCTTCCGAATCAAACAGGTTTTTGGCGAGCTCCTTGGCGAGTTGGGTTTTACCCACACCCGTAGGACCGAGGAAAATGAACGATCCAACGGGTTTGCTGGGGTCCTTCAGACCTGCACGGTTCCGCTTGATGGCGCGGACCACTTGGCGCACGGCATCGGTTTGGCCGATGACCTTGTCACCCATGTCGTCCTCCATGCGGGTCAGCTTGCCGCTTTCTTTTTCGGCGATGCGCTGCACGGGAATGCCCGTCATCATGGCCACAACTTCCTCCACGTGATCCGCAGTGACGGTGACGCGATGGGTTTTGGTGTCCTCTTCCCACTTCTGCTTGGCTGCAGCCAGCTTTTCGGACAGTTGACGCTCCGAATCCCGCAACCGTGCAGCTTCTTCGTACTTCTGGCTGCGCACCACGCGGTTCTTCTCCTCCTTGACCTGCTCGATTTCTTGCTCGATATCGATGATTTCTTGGGGGACGTTGATGTTGTTGAGGTGCACCCGGCTGCCTACTTCGTCGAGGGCGTCGATGGCCTTGTCTGGAAGGTGGCGGTCGGTGATGTAGCGCGATGTGAGCGAAACGCAGCTCTTGATGGCGTCATCGGTATAGTTGACCGAGTGGTGTTCCTCGTACTTGTCCTTGATGTTGTTGAGGATCTCGATGGTTTCCTCCACGCTCGTGGGCTCCACCAGCACTTTTTGGAACCGGCGCTCCAAGGCCCCGTCCTTTTCGATGTGCTGCCTGTATTCATCCAGGGTGGTGGCACCGATGCATTGAATTTCACCCCGCGCCAATGCGGGCTTGAACATGTTGGATGCATCCAAAGAGCCACTGGCACCGCCCGCACCTACAATGGTGTGGATTTCGTCGATGAAGAGAATGACGTCAAGGCTCTTTTCGAGCTCGTTCATGACGGCCTTCATGCGCTCCTCGAACTGTCCGCGGTACTTTGTGCCGGCGACCAAGGAGGCCACGTCGAGTGTAACGACACGCTTGCCAAACAACACCCGAGAGACTTTCTTCTCTACGATGCGGATGGCGAGGCCTTCTGCGATGGCACTTTTACCCACCCCGGGCTCTCCAATGAGAATGGGGTTGTTCTTCTTGCGACGCGCCAGCACTTGGCTGACCCTTTCGATTTCTTTTTCTCGTCCGACGATGGCGTCCAGTTTGCCTTCTTCCGCCATGGAAGTCAGGTCCCTTCCGAAATTGTCCAGGACGGGCGTTTTGCTCTTGCTGTCCGACTTGGTGCCTGTGCCCCGACCGGACCCGCCTGAGCCGCCCCTCGGTTCGTCCTCATCGTCTGCCATGCCGGGAAACTCGGCACGGGGACCCGTGCTTTCTCCGCCGTCAGAGAGGATGCTTTCGAATTCTTGCTTGGCCTCGTCGTAATCCACGTTGAGGGCGAGCAGCGCCTTGGTGGCGACGTTGTTTTCGTCTTTCAAGATGGACAGCAGCAAGTGCTCCGTACCAATGACCGGACTTTTAAAGGTCTTGGCCTCGAGGTAGGTGATCTTCAAAATCTTCTCCGCTTGCTTCACAAGGGGGATGTTCCCGGGATTGCCCGCTTGAACAGTGGTGGGAGATATGCTGCCCTCGACCATCTTCCGCAGGCGCGGCAGGTCTACGTTGAGTCCTTCCAGAATGCGGATGGCAGTGCCTTCCCCTTCACGGATGATCCCCAACAAGAGGTGTTCAACTCCGATGTAGTTGTGCCCCAGCCGAAGGGCTTCTTCGCGGCTGTAAGTGATGACGTCCTTCACGCGTGGTGAGAATTTAGCGTCCATGTTTTATCAGAAAAGGGGAAAATCCCCGAGCTATCAAATCTATCGCACCCACTTGTGTCCAATTTTTTGTAGATGTATGATTTTCCACAAGTGAGCGTGAGCCTTGTTCAAAATACGGGCCAAAGTCAACACCGCCGCGGGTTGGCATGCGGTATTTTCGCGTAAGACGCAATTTTGGGCCGTAAAAGGCGTGTAGCACTGACAACATGGCAGAAGGAGAGAAGATAATCCCGATTTCGATTGAGGATGAGATGAAGTCGGCCTACATCGATTATTCGATGTCGGTCATCGTGTCCCGGGCTTTGCCCGATGTCCGCGATGGACTCAAGCCCGTCCACCGGCGGGTTTTGTTTGGGATGCTTGAATTGGGCGTCCTGTCCAACCGGGCCCACAAGAAGTCTGCAAGGATTGTCGGTGAGGTCTTGGGTAAGTACCACCCGCACGGAGACAGCTCTGTGTACGATACGATGGTGCGCTTGGCCCAGGACTGGTCCATGCGTTACCCCATGGTGGACGGGCAGGGAAACTTCGGCTCCATTGACGGGGACAACCCGGCGGCCATGCGCTACACGGAGGCGCGCCTGCGGAAAATCGCGGAGGAGATGCTCGCCGATCTCGATAAGGATACGGTGGACCATTCGTTGAACTTCGACGACAGCTTGCAAGAGCCCACGGTGCTGCCGTCCAAGATTCCCAACCTGCTGGTCAATGGCGCTTCGGGCATTGCGGTAGGTATGGCGACCAACATGCCGCCCCACAATTTAACGGAGGTCATCAATGGCTGCATTGCCATGATTGACGATCCCGATATCGACGTGGCGGGACTCATGACGCACATACTGGCGCCCGACTTTCCGACGGGAGGTGTGATTTATGGAATGGAGGGGGTCCGGGATGCCTTTGAAACGGGGCGCGGCCGCGTTGTGATGCGCGGAAAGGCCCGATTTGAGGAGACCAGGACAGGGAAGGAGATCATCATTGTAGAAGAGATTCCTTATCAGGTCAACAAAGCGGACATGGTTCGCAAGGCGGCTGATCTGGTCAATGACAAGAAAATTGAGGGGATTTCTGAAATCCGCGACGAGTCAGACCGGAACGGGATGCGCGTGGTGTTTGAGCTCAAGCGCGATGCGATTCCCAATGTGGTATTGAACAAGCTGTATAAGTACACGCAGCTGCAGACCAGTTTCTCGGTCAACAACATCGCCTTGGTCAAGGGGCGTCCCCAGCTCCTCAATCTGAAGGAGATGCTCTTCCATTACATCGAGCACCGCCACGATGTGATTGTTCGGCGCACGCAGTTTGAATTGCGCAAAGCGCAGGAGCGGGCCCACATCCTGCAGGGGTTGATCATCGCGATCGACAACCTTGACGAGGTCATCGCCTTGATCCGCGGCAGCCAGACGCCGGAGGATGCGCGCAATGGCCTGATGGAGAAATTCGAGCTCAGCGAGATCCAGGCCCGGGCCATTCTGGACATGCGCCTGCAGAAGTTGACTGGACTGGAGCGCGACAAATTGCGCGCCGAGTACGATGAGTTGATGGAGCTCATTGGCAGCCTGGAGGCCATCCTCGCCGACAAGGCGCTGCGCATGGGCATCATCAAGGATGAATTGCTCGAAATGAAGGAGCGTTTCGGAGATGAGCGTCGGTCTCGCATTGAATTCAGCAGCGCTGAGCTCAGCATTGAGGACATGATTCCCGATGAGCAGGTGGTCATCACCATCAGCCATGCGGGCTACATTAAAAGGACGCGCCTTGCGGAATACAAGGAGCAATCGCGGGGAGGGGTAGGCTCGAAGGGGGCCGTGACCCGAGATGCGGACTTCATCGAGGAGATTTTCTCAGCGACCAACCACAATTGGCTGCTGATCTTCACCCAGAAGGGCAGGTGCTTCTGGATGCGGATTTTTGAAGTGCCGGAAGGCTCTCGTACCTCCAAGGGCCGGGCCATTCAGAACTTGATGAACATCGAGTCCGATGACAAGGTCATGGCCTACATCCCCGTGCTTGACATCAAGGACCCCGAATACGTCAATGCCCACAATGTGGTGATGTGCACGAAGAAGGGGGTCATCAAAAAGACCACGCTCGAGGCCTATTCTCGTCCGCGCACCAACGGCATCAATGCGATCACCATCCGCGAGGACGATGAATTGCTGCAAGCCAAGTTGACGGATGGAAAGAATGAAATCCTCATGGGATTGCGTTCGGGCAAAGCCATCCGATTCCCAGAAGAAAAGGTGCGCGCTGTGGGCCGTACGGCGCAAGGCGTGAAAGGCGTCACATTGGGCAGTCCGAAGGACGAAGTGGTGGGCATGGTCGTGCTCGTCGATGGTTCCAAGGATATTCTCGTCGTCAGTGCCAATGGATACGGCAAGCGATCGGCTGTGGATGATTACCGCATCACCAACCGCGGTGGTAAAGGGGTCAAAACCTTGAGCATCACGGAAAAGACGGGCGAACTCGTGGCCATTTTGGGTGTCACCGATGAGGACGACTTGATGGTGATCAACAAAAGCGGCATCACGATTCGTACCGGTGCCGATGAGCTCCGGACCATGGGGCGTGCCACGCAAGGCGTTCGCCTGATCAATTTGCGCAAAAACGACTCCATCGCCGCTGTTTGCCGGACGCCCAAATCTGATGAGGAGGAGCCGATTGAAGGCATTGAAGGCGAAGAAGGAACCCCTGAAAGTGGTGCTTCTCCTGAAGAGGGTGGGGCAACCGAAGAATAATCTCTTGTGAAACGGAGGGCGATAAGTCTGGCACGGGATGTGCTAGATTTGTTGCCGATTCAAGCTAATTACATGCTGTATACCAAGCAATTTCTGGCCGTTTTGGCCTTTGTGCCCTTTGCGTTGCTCGCCCAAAAGAATGTGGTCAGCGCCTACAATGCCAACTCAGACGGCGATTACCTCAAGGCGGCCGAATTCATCGATTTGGCCATTGAGAACCCCAAAGCCAACATCAAGGAGAAGACCTGGCGGTATCGGGGCAACATCTATACGAACCTTGCTTCGGACAGCGCGCTCTACGCGCAGGTTCCTGACGCTTTGGAAAAGGCGGCCATAAGCCTGGCTAAGGCAGATGAATTGGATGTCAAGCAACGTTACGCCACGGAACGCCTCGCGGATGTGGCCAGGGGTGCTACTGTTGCGGGCAATGCCGGCATCAGCTATTTCAACAATGGTATTTATGACAGGGCAGGGGAGCTTTTTGTAACCGCTGCTGAAATGACGCAAATGCTGGGTGCTGTGGACACCATGGCCGTGTTCAACAGTGCGCTGTGTTTTGAAAAGGCAGGCCAGAATGACCGGGCCATTGAGCAGTACATGATGTGCGGTGCGTATGGCTACCAGGTGCCTGAGGTGTTTCTCTTCGTGGCCAACATTCACAAGATGGAAGGGGATACCGCGAAGGCGCTGACTGCGCTGCAAAACGCGCGCAAGGATTTCCCACGCGAGCAGGCCCTGATCATTGAGGAGTTGAACATCTATTTGATCGCAGGGCAGTTTGAGCGGGCCAAAGAGAATTTGATGTTGGCCGCCGAGCAGGATCCCACGAATGAAATCTTGTGGTTCAGTTTGGGCAGTGTCTACGACAACCTGGATATGCAGGACGAAGCTGTGGATGCTTATCTGAAGAGCTTGGCCATCAGGGGAGATTATTTCGACGCCAACTACAACTTGGGTGCGTTGTACTTCAATGAGGCGGTTCAAATGGTCAACGAAGCGAACGACATGTGGTCGCCCAAGCTGAGCAAGGCGGAGGCAGCCAAGCAAAAGGAACTTGAAGAAGGCGGCAAGGCCATGTTCTCAACGGCGCTGCCATATTTGGAAAGTGCGCTGGACGTGGATCCCAATGACAAGGAAACCTTGCGCAGCCTGCGTGACATTTATGCCAGGGTGGGCATGGACGATAAAATGCTGGAGGTTTCGGCCAAGCTGAAATCGATGGACTGAAGGCCCTGCATTGCAGAAGAAAGAGAAGGGCTGATGGCCCTTTTCTTTTACACCTTCTATTTTACATAATGTAAATTATCATTCAATAGGGGTGAAATGACTGAAA
>Ga0115568_10000705_pt1 | contig 24511 bp, 26 predicted proteins | sample COGITO_mtgs_1204_FD_87296 | JGI IMG/M metagenome (GOLD analysis project Ga0115568, IMG submission 87296) | Pelagic marine microbial communities from North Sea - COGITO_mtgs_120426 | ecosystem: Environmental > Aquatic > Marine > Epipelagic | place: Germany:Helgoland, sampling site Kabeltonne...
ATGTATAGGATACACTTCTACACTTCCTTTAATTAATGATCTTGTTACTTTATTGCAAATATTTTTTTTTAACGCTTCTAAAAGAGCTTTTTTATCAGTTGATAAACCTCCTTTGTCATGAAAAAACTCAAGATCATCAGCATAAATTGAGGCCTGGGTTTTAATATTACAGTTATTGTAAGCTGTAAAATAGATGCTATCCATTTTTAAAATTTCTTTATGAAGCGCTGTGTTTGATGCTTGGTATTTAGGGATTTCATTTACTTGCGCATTTAAAACATAGTTGTAAAAGAACATTGCAATAAATAGGATTACTTTAAAAATAAATGAATTTTTAAAAGGTTCTAAAAATGAATTCATAATTGATGATTGAATTATTGTGTTGGCTTCTATTAATATATTGAGGTTGTTTCCAACTTCAAGAAGTATATTTTTTTGTTGATTGGTAATTTTATGAATTTATATTTTAGAGATATCTCCTCCTGAGGAAGAAGTTTTATTTACGTATTTCGGATTTCCTTTAAAATCAATATCTGCGCCACTATTGGCTTTAGCATCTAATTTTTTTGAAGCGTATATATTGATATCGGCGCCACTTGTTGCATTTACAATTACATTTTCACTTTCTAACCCATAAGCATCTATAGAAGAACCACTTGTAGCATTAGAGGCATGATTAATCGTTGTTCCTGCAATGCTAATATCAGAACCACTAGTAGAATTCGTTTCTACACTTGTAGCATTTACAGTAATTCTTATATCTGCACCACTTGTTGATGAAATGGAAATTTCATTCGTTTTAATGATTCCTTTTCCGTAAACATTGCTGCCACTTGTTGCTTTCAAAAGCGTTAAGTCTTTAATAGTAACATATACTTTTCTCGCTTTTGCTTTCCAGATACTTTTCTCTGAATATATTTTTAAAACACCATCTTTTACTTCGGTAATAATAATATCGTGCAAGTTTTCATCAGCCTCTACAGTTACTTTGTTTTTAGATCCTTGGTTTAAATGCAAATCAATGCCAGTACTTACTTTAATTCCGTTAAACTTATTAGATGTTTTTCTATTTTTCGTAACTACATTTCTGTTTCCATTTACGCTATTAAACATTTCAGCACTGCAGGATGCAAAAATGGTTCCTAAAAATAGAATTGCTATAATTTTTGATATTGAATTTTTCATGAGTTTGGTTTTAGTTAGTTCATAAATGTCATTTATTAGACGCTTAAAATCTAAAGGAGGTTATTTTATTTTTGGTTTTTATGTTTGAATTGTATTAAATACTTTCTTTTTCATTACCTTCTAATTCATCAACACAATCTGTGCATTTTAATGTTTTATTCGTCATTATAAAATGATGATTAACCATTTCTTTATCGTAGATGTCCGTTTCATTTTCTACGTCATTCAAGAAATTTTTGATTGAATTATCAAAAAAGATGGTAATATCTTTTGAGACATAAAAAATGATATTTATTTCCTCATCTTTCCAGAAGTTTTTATATTCAGATAAAAAGTATGCATCTAAAATTATTGTATTTTCTATAATTTCGAAGTTGTAATTAATTTCGTTTGCATTCTCCTTTGCTTGGCTTTTAGACTTTCCTTTTGATTCTTTCTGAACAATAAAATAATTTTTATTAGTTGTGCTTTTTCTAACATCAACTTTAATATTACTGGCATAAGTCATTGTTATACCGTCAATTTCAACTTCTTCTGTTTCTGAAGTTTGTATTAAATTATGACGAAAATAGATGTTATCATCATTAACCATTTTTAAAGTTAAAGTATCTTTAGGAAATAGGTTTAACTCAGTTCTCTCTGAAGTATCTCCATAGTTTGAGTGAGATGTGCCAAAGTCTATACCTGTAAAAATTAATGCAAATAAACAAACTATCCAAATACCTAAAAGTGTGAGTGAAGTTGGTTTGTTCATTTTACGAACATTACTAGATAAAATTCGTAGTCCTAAGATAAATAAAATCAAAAACGGAATACCTATTAGTAAGAATATACATAAAGTTAATAGCCATCTTGGTAAAATGGGATCATGCATAAATGGTGGATAATGTGTAAAAGAAGATGCAACTCCCAACCATTCTAAACTTCCCATAGAAAACCCTCCAATAATTAGAGATAAAATAACTGCCGCTGCAATAAATATTAATATTGCTCCAATAAGTTTACCAACCACTTTAAAAAATACAAGCATAATCTTTGCTATAGTGTTGATGAAATCTTGTAAACCGTTATTTTTTTTTGTCTTTCCCGAAAAAGTCTGATTCATTTTTTCTGAAATCTCATTCGCACCATCTTTTAATTTTTCAGATGCTTTGCTGGCAAATGCAGTTACGTTTTCAGAAACATTATTAAACTCTTCTCTTATTTTTTTTTCAATATTATCAATATTTACGGGTTCACCTTCCATTTGCAATTTTTCTGCAGTAGTTTTTGCTTCGGGTAATAGAATCCAAAGTATTATATAGAGTAGTACACCAAAACCTGCACTAAAAAATAAAGCTAAAAGTCCTAAACGAATCCAGATTACATCAATGTTAAAATAATGTGCAATTCCTGAGGCAACACCACCTAAAAACTTATCATCGCCATCTCTAAATAATTTTTTACCAGTAGTATTGTTCCTTTTGTAAGAGTAGCTGGCGTCGTTATAAACTTCTTCAGTGTCGGCATAATCTTCAGGTTGCCCCATAATAGCAATGATATTATCAATATCAGCCTCATTAACTACTTGTCTCGAATCTGTAATTTTCTCTGATAACAATTCACTAATTCGTGCTTCTATGTCCGCAATTATTTCGTTTTTTCCTTGAGGATCATCACTTAAAGATCTAGAGATAGATTCTAGGTATCTTTGTAATTTTTGGTAAGCTATTTCATCAATATGGAAGAAAAATCCACCTAAATTTATATTTATAGTCTTATTCATTTGTAGTTCTTTTTTTACTAGTTACTTGGTTTACTGAGTTGATTAGATTATTCCATGTTTTACTTAATTCTTTTAGAAACATGCCTCCATTTTCTGTTAAAACATAGTACTTTCTTGGTGGTCCAGATGTTGATTCTTCCCATCTATAAGTTAATAATCCTGCATTTTTTAAACGCGTTAATAAGGGATAAATGGTTCCTTCAACCACAATCATTTCAGCATTTTTTAGCGTAGATAGAATTTCAGAAGTATATGCATCTCCACTTTTTAAAATGGATAAGATGCAGAATTCTAAAACACCTTTTCGCATCTGTGCTTTTGTGTTTTCAATCTTCATATATTGTGATTTATTTTATAAATTTTATTGTAAAAGGATATTTGTAATTTTGGCCTTCTTTTGCTTTTATTGAAGCTATAATAACCAATGCAATTCCAATGATATAGATAATGCCTGCTAAAGAACCAAAACTTAAAAACCCAAACATATTATGTATGTCTAAGTCCAAATTAAAATTATTCCAATTTATATAATTGTTACGTCTTTCAAAAAATGATACAATTGCAAAAGGAACAAAAATTATAGAAATTAAAAAGATATAAAGCGTATAACTAATATTAAAGTTTATAGCTTCTTTACCTTGTTCATCTAAAAATGGGCTTCTGTCTTTTAATGTTTGCCATGCAATTAATGGGGTTATTATATTACCAAAAGGAAACATAAAACCCGCAAATGCAGAAATATGGATTAAAAATGCGTTCGTGTTCTCGTTATTTTTCTTCATTTTAAAATATATAATACTTTCTTATGCAAATATATATCTTAAAAAAGGTATTATGCAATACATAGTACTATAATTAACATTTTATTAACATTTTAGTTTTTAGTTGTTTTTTAACTAAAAAGCTTTAAATCCATTGATTTTATTGGGTTTTTGTTTCAAAATTTTATATATATTGTACATTTTTATGCTTAATATGAAAAAACTGATAAATTTATAAAATGAAATTTACGCCAATAAAAGTTAATCTTTTTAATCTAGTAAAACTCCCTTTAGCATATTTAGGAGGTGTAAGAGTAAGTGTAATAACGGATACAGAAGTTGTAGTTGTAATAAAGCATAGATGGATGAATCAAAACCCATTTAATAGCATGTTTTGGGCTGCTCAAGGAATGGCCGCAGAAATGACAACTGGGGTTTTGGTTATGAAGGCAATAGATGATTCTAAACTAAAATGTTCGATGTTAGTAACAAATCAAGAAGCTAGGTTCTTTAAAAAAGCAACTGGCCGTATTACTTTTTCTTGTAAAGGAGGAAATGAGATAAAAGAGGCAATTAAAGAATCTATAAAAACAGGGGAAGGACAAGTGGTTGTTTTAACATCGGAAGGAAAAAATAATGATGGAATAGTAGTTTCTAGATTTCAATTTCATTGGAGTCTGAGAGTAAAGAAATAAATTAGTCTTTCTTTTTGTAAAGTTGAGGTCTTTCTTGCTGATAATCGCATTCTTGAAAAATACCACAAGATACATTTGTACGTGCCAATGATTTAGTAATTTCAAATTTCTTTGATAACGCTTCTATTTCTGGAGATAAATATTTCATAACGATTAATAATATTAATATTTACAATTAAATCAAAAGTAACATTTTTGTTTTACAAGCAAGGTAATTTAGCCTTCATTTCGATTAATTGACAAAAACTTAATAAGAACTTTACACTAACTTTTAAGAAGATTTATTTTATCAAAAAATGTTTAATAATTAAATATGAGTCATTAAATTTAAAAATTTAAAATTGTTGTAACAAAAACACGCTTCGTTCATCTAATATTATATAACTATTAAAATAAACTTTTATGTATCAAGATAAAATTACACCAAATTCATCAAATAGAAATGCACACGAAATAGATTATGAAATTTTCGGGGAAGAGATGCAGTTTGTAGAAATTGAATTAGATCCAGAAGAAGGAGTTGTTGCAGAAGCAGGAACTTTTATGATGATGGATGATCAAATAAAGATGAATACTATTCTTGGTGATGGTTCTAATCAAGAAACAGGTATCTTAGGGAAGATATTTTCTGCGGGAAAAAGAATTTTAACGGGAGAAAGTTTATTTATGACCGTTTTTACCAATGACGGATTTGGAAAAAAGAAAATATCTTTTGCATCTCCTTATCCTGGAAAAATTGTTCCAATTGATTTAACTGCCTTTGGTGGTAAGTTTATTTGTCAGAAAGATGCCTTTTTGTGCGCTGCAAAAGGAGTTTCTATTGGGGTTGAGTTTTCAAAAAATATAGGAAGAGGCTTGTTTGGTGGTGAAGGTTTTATCATGCAAAAATTAGAAGGTGATGGATTGGGATTTATTCATGCAGGCGGAACTATGTCAAAAAAAGTGTTACAACCCGGGGAAGTTTTAAAAGTTGATACAGGTTGTATTGTAGGTTTTACGCAAGATGTAGCTTATGATATTGAGTTTGTTGGTGGTATTAAAAATACCGTTTTTGGAGGTGAGGGTTTATTCTTTGCTACTTTAAAAGGTCCAGGAACGGTTTATGTTCAATCTTTGCCATTTAGTAGGTTGGCTGGTAGGGTTTTAGCAATGGCGCCAAGAACAGGAAAAGGGACCAAAGGAGAAGGTAGTATTTTAGGCGGTATTGGTGATCTTTTAGATGGTGACAATAGATTTTAAAATTGAGAAAGTAGAAATAAGTTCTTAAGTCATGATTTTATAGAATTGCTTTTACCATTCTGTCATTGCCAAATAAATCTTTTTTAAGTGTAATCGTATTATAGTCTTTTTGTTTTAACATTTCAACAGTTTCTTTACCCAAGTATTGGTTTATTTCAAAAAATAAGAGTCCACCTTTTTTAAGGTGGATTCTGGCTAAATCGGCAATTTTAGAATAAAAAATTAACGGATTATTATCTTTAACAAATAGTGCTAAATGGGGTTCGTTCTCTAAAACATTATTGCTTATTTCTACTTTTTCTAATTCTCTTATATATGGAGGGTTTGAAACGATTAAGTTATATTGCTGAGGTAACTCTTTCGTTTCTAAAATATCCATTTCTAAAAATGAAATTTCAACATTATTTAAAGTAGCATTTTGTTGGGCAACTTTTAGGGCATCACCAGAAACATCTATTGCTGAAATACTAGAATTAGATAAATTTTTAGCCAAAGAAATAGGAATGCAACCTGTTCCTGTACCAATATCCAGAATTGAAATTTTTTCTATTTTTCTAATTTGTAACTCTGTAACTTCTTTTAGCACCCATTCTACTAATTCTTCTGTTTCAGGTCTTGGAATTAGGGTGTTTTTATTAACTTTAAACGGTAATCCATAAAACTCAGTATTTCCTATAATGTACTGAATAGGTTCTTCTTTTAGAAGTCTTTTTAAAATGACTTTTAATTCTGATAAAATTGCATCAATAATTAAAAAATCGGGATGCATTACAGAATCAACTCTTTGTAAGTTGAGTTTTTCTTCTATCAACAAAAAAAAGAAAGTATCTATTTCTGTTTTTGGATAAATTTCTTTCAACGTATCCGTAAAATAAGTTCTAAAATTTTTTAAGGTCATAATTTTTTTAGCATCCAAACATTACAAGAATAGTGTCCTGTATTTCCTATTGGTTTATCAAGGTTTATAAAACCATTCTTATTATACAAAGCTTTTGCTGCATTCATGTAAGGCATTGTTTCTAAATAACAATGTGTATAACCTATCTTTTTTGCTCTTTCTAAACAAATATTTATCAGTTCAGACCCCAAACCTTTTCCCCTTGTTATTGGTAAAAAATACATTTTTTGAAGCTCACAAGTTTTACTGTCAAAATTATCTAATCGGGCAATTCCTGCTCCGCCAACAACTTTGTTCTGATGCTCAATAACATAATAAAAGGATGTTGGTTTTATAAAATTTTCAAACATTTTATCAGTTGCAGAATCCTCATACGCAGTTCCTACTTTTGGTGCGCCCATTTCTATAAGAACTTCTCTAATTACAATAGCCATTTGCTCATTGTCTTTTGCATTAATTTCTCTAATGATAAAATCTTGTTTTGTCATTTAATACTGTATTTTTGCAAGAGCAATTTACTTAATTTTTTAATTATTCTAGATGAAAAATATTTTATATTTTACCCTACTAATTATTTTGATTTCTAGCTGTTCTGTTAATAAGCAACCCACTTTTATAAAGGTTGATAAGGTAAAAGTAGCTTCTTTTAGTGGAGATACAATTCGTTTAAAAGCAGAAGCTTTTTTTACAAACCCAAATGATGTTGGCGGTAAGATTTCTACAGATGAAATTAAGGTAATTGTAAATGGAGCAGAGGTTGCACAAGTTTCGTCAGAAGAATTTAAAGTACCTGCAAGAAAAAACTTTACAATTCCTTTAGTAGTAGTAATACCCGCAAGAAAAGTATTTGAAAATAACAAAAACGGAATTTTAGGAGGTTTGCTAAATTCTTTTTTAAAGAAATCTATTCAAGTACAATTTAAAGGAGATATAAAGTACAAAGTTTTTGGATATTCTAATGTTTATCCAGTTGATGAAATTCAGGAAATTAAATTTTAATTCATAGTTATCAGTCACGAAATTTACATAAAACGTTGTTTACAAATTGCCAGAAACGGAATTGGTTTTGCACGTCCAAATCCTTCTGTTGGCGCTGTTGTTGTTCATAATAATAAAATTATTGGCGAGGGTTTTACTTCTAAATACGGCGAGAGTCATGCGGAAGTAAACGCAATCAATGCCGTAAAAGATAAATCGCTTTTAAAAGAGTCGACTATTTATGTTACGTTAGAGCCTTGTTCTCATTTTGGTAAAACGCCTCCTTGTGCAGACCTTATAGTAAAACATCAATTAAAAAATGCAGTTATTGGTTGTGTAGATTCTAATAGTTTAGTTGCTGGTAAAGGAATTGAACGATTGAAGAAAGCAGGAATTAATGTAATTGTTGGTGTTTTAGAAGATGAATGTAAAGAGCATCACAAGAAATTTTTTACTGTTCAAGATAAAAAAAGGCCATATATTATTTTAAAATGGGCAGAAACAAAAGACGGGTTTTTAGCGCCAAAATCAAAAGTAGAACAAAAACCTGTTTGGATTTCTAATCAATATTCTCAACAATTAGTCCATAAGTTTAGAAGTGAAACGCATGCTATTTTAGTGGGTACAAATACTGTTATTGCCGACAATTCTAAATTAAATGTTAGAACTTGGTCTGGTGAGAACCCGATAAGAATTGTATTAGATAAAAATTTAAGAATTGAAAAAGACTTTTCTGTTTTTGATGAAAGTGTAAAAACCATTTTTCTGACAGAAAAGAAAGAATTTCAGGTTGATATCAGTGGTAAACTAATTTTTGAAACAATAGATTTTTCTAAAAACATTGGGGTTCAGATTTGTGAAGTCCTTTATAAACATCAAATTCAATCTGTAATTATTGAAGGAGGATTACAAACTTTACAGACTTTTATCAATGAAAATTTATGGGATGAAGCTCGAGTTTTTATTGGTGAAACTGAATTTAAAGAAGGTATTAAGGCTCCTGTCCTTAATAAAGTAATTAAAGAAATAATAAACATTAAAACTGACGTTTTAAAACTATACACTAATGATTAAAAACATCATTTTCGATTTTGGAGATATTTTTATCAACTTAGATAAAAAGGCAACTTATAACGAATTAGAAAAATTAGGGGTTTCTGAAATTTCTGACGAAATGATGGGTGTTGCTCATCAATATGAAAAAGGATTAATTTCTACAGACAAATTTATAGAATTCTTCAACAAGAAATTTAATGTAGCTAAAGAAGATCTGGTTTTTGCTTGGAATTCTATATTATTAGATTTTCCTTTAAAAAGGTTGGTCTTTTTAAAAGAACTTGCTAAAAGTAAAAAATATAGATTATTTCTTTTGAGTAATACAAACGATTTGCATATATCTTCTGTGAAAAATAGTTTAGGAACTGAGTTTTTTAACGATTTTAAAAGTTGTTTTGAGCAGTTTTATTTATCACACGAAATACATTTTAAAAAACCAGATACGGCTATCTATGAATTTGTTTTAAATGAAAACAATTTAATCGCTGAAGAAACTTTATTTGTAGATGATTTAAAGGAAAATACTGACGCTGCTAATAAATTAGGTATTCATACTTGGAATTTGATTCCAGGAAAAGAAGATGTTATGGAATTATTTACTAAAAAACATATTTAAGATTTGGTATATCTATTATTAAGTATTCTTTTTGCTACTGGCTTATTCGTTATTTTTAAATATTTTGGTATTTACAAAATAGACATATTAAAGGCAATTGTAATTAATTACATAGTTGCATTAACAATTGGGTTTTCGTTATCAGAGAAAACTATTTCAATCCTCGAAATTCATCGTCAGCCGTGGGTTTTCGGAGCAGCTTTTTTGGGAGCGTTGTTTGTTGCCATCTTCTTTGTAATGGCAAAAACAGCGCAGGATAATGGAGTTTCTGTAGCTTCAGTAGCAGGTAAAATGTCTGTTGTGATTCCTATTTTATTTGGTGTTTTATTATATGATGAGTCTGTAACTTTTTTAAAAATAGTAGGAATTATTATTGCTTTAATTGCGGTTTACTTGACGTCTGTTAAGGAAGAAAAAAGTGATTTTAAAAAGGCAGGTTTACTCTTTCCAATATTACTGTTTTTTGGCTCAGGAGCAATAGATACAACTCTGAAGTATGTTGAGGTAAATTTTGTTCCGAAAGAAGAAGTTGCCTTTTTTTCTGGTAGTTTATTTGGTTTTGCAGCTATTTTCGGGATTCTAGTTTTAGGGATTAAATCCATAAAAAAAAGAGAATCTTTTGGAGTTAAAAATATAATTGCCGGTTTTGTCTTAGGAGTACCTAACTATTTTTCTATTGTTTTTTTAATTAAAGCGCTACAAACAGAGGGCTTTGAAAGTTCAACGCTTTTTACAATAAACAACGTAGCTGTTGTAATTGTTTCTACAATTGTTGGACTGTTACTATTTAAGGAGCATTTTAGTTTTAAAAATAAAATGGGAGTTCTTTTAGCAATTTTGGGAATCGTTTTAGTAACCATTGCGTAATGTTAGCAGATGTATATAATACCATCGAAAAGTCATCAGAAGAAACCCTTTTTAAAGAAAAAGGTAGTAAGTTTTTTGGTTACGCTTTTCCTGTTTTATCTGAAGATGATGTAAAAAATCGTATTGAAGAATTAAAAAAGAAACATCATTCTGCACGCCATTTTTGTTATGCATATCAATTAGGAATTGAAAAAATTAGATTTAGAGCAAATGATGATGGTGAACCAAATAATTCTGCCGGTTTACCAATTTATGGACAAATTCAATCTTTTGAAGTAACCAATATTTTAATTGTTTCTGTGCGCTATTTTGGAGGAACAAAACTTGGTGTTGGAGGTTTAATTTCTGCGTATAAAACATCTGCTCAAATCACTTTAGAAGCATCAATTATTTTAAAAAAAACAATTAATATTAATTATAAATTGAGTTTTAATTATGATTTAATGAATGCTGTACAGAGAATTATAAAAGAGAAACAGATTGATATTATCAACCAGAAATTAGAAATGAACTGTCAGTATACCATCTCTGTTAGAAAGAAAGATGCAATTTCTATTTTCACTATTTTTGAGAACTTATATAAAGTTGATATTAAAATTTTAGATTAAAATAGGAAACAAATTATTTCGTAAAACCCTAAAAAAAAGTAAATGAGAAATTTATTAATTTTGGAATAGTATACAATCATTTAATCTCATTTATACAGAATCTTTTGCTATTTTTCTATAGACCAAAATGACTAATCCTCTATTTTCTTGTATAATTTTAATGAATTTTTTAAAAAAAGGAAGCCTTTAAACAAGCGGGTATTAATAACCTAAACTTTTCAACAAATGATCAGGGCAACGTGCTGGTTTCATGGTTTTACTGAGCATAAAAGCTAAAACAGAACTTCCTGTACAAATTAATTCGTTGTTTTGATTTACAATTTCATATTCAAACTCAATTTTTACCATTGGCTTTTTCTTTAGAAACGTTTTTATGGTTAAAACATCGTCATATAAAGCAGATTTTAAAAATTTGAAGTTTATTGAGATTACGGGTAGCATTATTCCGCTTATTTCCATATCTTTGTAAGTAACCCCCAAAGAACGAAGCCATTCGGTTCGTCCTAGCTCAAAAAATTGCGCATAATTTCCGTGATAAACAACCCCCATTTGATCGGTTTCTGAATATCGAATTCTAGTTTGTGTTGATGAATTTTTCAATAGTATTACAAAATTATTTCATTCGTATTTTACGTAAAAAATAATTAATAATCAATAGCAAATTCATTTTTTTTTACTGAATTTTATTCACATTTTTGTTTAACCTTTGAAATGGTTTCAGAATCATCTTTTAAATCTAATTATTAACTTATTTAATTACCTAATGCTAAATGACTATAACTGCTGATTCTGTTTGGAATGAATGTTTAACTTTTATAAAGGACAATATTAAGCCACAAGCCTACAAGACCTGGTTCGAGCCAATAAAACCTGTAAAAATTTCAGGAGAAGCATTAACAATTCAGGTACCTAGTAAATTTTTTTATGAATGGTTAGAGGAACACTACATTAAATTATTGCGTGTTGCATTAGTGAGACAATTGGGTAATGATGCAAAATTGATTTATGATGTAAAAATGGAAAACAATTACAGCAGTAACAGACCGCAAATTGTTAAAATTCCAAGTTCTAATAGAGATCCTCTAAAACCACAAAAAGTTACAGTTCCTCTAGAATCTAATAAAAGAGAGTTAAGAAACCCTTTTGTAATCCCAGGATTGCAGAAAGTTAAGATTGAATCTCAGTTAAACCCTAATTATAGTTTTGCTAATTTCGTAGAAGGTGATTCTAACAGACTAGCGCGCTCTGCTGGTATGGCAGTCGCTAATAAACCCGGAGGAACTTCTTTTAATCCATTATTAATTTATGGAGGAGTTGGTTTGGGTAAGACTCACTTATCTCATGCCATTGGTGTTGATATTAAAGATAAATATCCAGATAAAACAGTTTTATATATTTCCTCAGAAAAATTTACCCAACAATTTATTGATTCAGTAAAATCGAATACGAGAAATGATTTCATTCATTTTTATCAAATGATTGATGTTTTAATTATTGATGATGTGCAATTTTTATCGGGTAAAGCAGGAACTCAAGATGTGTTTTTTCATATTTTCAACCATTTACACCAAAATGGAAAACAAGTAATTTTAACTTCAGATAAAGCTCCTGTCGATATGCAAGATATCGAACAACGTTTATTATCTCGATTTAAATGGGGTTTATCGGCTGAATTACAAGCACCAGATTACGAAACTAGAATTTCTATTTTACAGAAAAAACTGTTTAGAGATGGTGTAGAAATGCCAGAAGAGATTGTAGAATATATTGCAAAAAACATAAAATCTAATGTAAGAGAATTAGAAGGTGTTATTATATCTATGATTGCTCAAGCTTCATTTAATAGAAGAGAGTTCTCTATACAATTAGCTCAGCAAATTGTAGATAAGTTCGTTAAGAATACGAAGAAAGAAGTTTCTATAGATTATATTCAGAAAGAAGTATCTAAATATTTTGATATGGATGTGGCAACTCTGCAATCTAAAACCCGTAAACGACATATTGTACAAGCAAGACAATTAGCTATGTTTTTTGCAAAAAGATTAACCAAAACTTCTTTAGCGAGTATCGGTAATCAGATCGGGCAAAGAGATCATGCAACTGTATTACACGCTTGTAAAACTGTAGATAACTTGACAGAAACTGATAAGCAGTTTAGAAAGTATGTTGATGATTTAACTAAAAAGTTAACCTTCTAATAAAATAACTTTGGAAAAATGAATGGTAAACTTTATTTGATACCAACAACTTTAGGTGAAACGGAGCCTTTGGAGGTAATGCCTTTATCTGTGAAAAAAGTTATTGAACAGATTGATTATTATATTGTTGAAAATGAAAAGTCAGCAAGAAGGTTTGTTAAAAAAATTTCACCAAAAAAATCACAATCATCTTTACAATTAATGTTATTAGATAAATATGCAGAAGATACAGAAACTTCCAAATATTTAGATGTCTGTAAACAAGGTGTAAATGTTGGTTTACTCTCAGAGGCAGGAGTTCCCGCAATTGCAGATCCTGGAGCGAGTATTGTTAAAATAGCTCACGAAAATAATATTAGAGTTATTCCTTTAGTTGGACCAAGTTCTATCATAATGGCGATGATGAGTTCTGGTATGAATGGACAAAATTTTGCGTTTAATGGGTATTTACCTATTGATAAATCGGATAGAAAAAAAGCGATTAAAGATTTAGAGAGACTATCTAAGGATAAAAATCAATCTCAAATTTTTATAGAAACTCCTTATAGAAACGAAAAAATGTTTACAGACTTAAAGGGCGCATTAACACCAACAACTAATTTATGTATTGCTGCAGATATAACACTTCCATCAGAATATATAAAAACTTTGATGGTGAAAGATTGGAAAACTCAACATCCAGATTTACATAAAAAACCCGCTATTTTTATTATTCACAAATAGATTTTTTTTCACAGGAATGCACAAAATCTATTATTAGCCATAAAAAATGTACTTTACTAATGGATTTTATACACTAGCTTTTCTATCTGCTTTAATGTTAGAAACATCATAACCACCAAATTTATTTAAATATGATTTAATGGATGATCCATAAGCATCAGAAAATCTAAAAGTCCCATTACTTCTCAAAAACTTCTTTACGTTTCCGGCTCCAGCTAAATGTGCCGCAGCTAAAATTCCAGATTCAGTAATTTTAATCCCGCTTATTGTTTTACCAACAGATCGTTTAATATCTTTTCTTAAAATCCATTTATTTACTTTGCATAAAGCCACAAATGCTTTCTCTTGTAATTCTGGATTTTTTAAAAATGCTTGAGTATTGTATATCTTAAACCTTAGTAAGGTTGTTCTACCAAATTGATATTTTCCTAGATAACCTAGTGTGTTTACTACAGTATATTTTCCTTGGGATTCTTTTAAAGCCAAAGCCTCTTTAAATCCGACAAAGTTTTTTTGTAAATACGGTATATTATAATCAATGAATTTTGGAAAAGTAATTTTGTTGTTTGTATCTATTTTTTTATCAATAGTAGTTGTGCTGATAAATCCTAAAAATACGATACTTAAAAATAAAATTTTTTTGATAAATCCTATATTTCTGTTTTGCGTGTCAAAATTATAATAAAAATTAAATATTCTGATTGTTAGTGTGTTAAAATTAATTAAAAATACAGATAATGAAAGGATAGACCTCCTTTACTACTAATTTCTATGGTTGGAGCTGGTATCTTTATAAAGTTAACAATAGAAAAGATAGATTTTAAGAATTCCGAATTTGTTTTAATTTTTGTCAAATCAACGTCCAAACTAAGGTAGAATTGTCTGTAAGGATTGTGTAACATTGCGTTTCCAGTATTTGAGTTTCCATAAAGCATTTCATTAGCGCCGTAACCCAAAGCAATATTTATCCATTTGGGAAACGAACTTTTTTTGTTAAAAGACCAGATATTTGCGGAAAGCCAATAAGTTTGACCATTATAATCTTTTAAGGCCTGTTGTAAGTAATTTTTACCTAAAATATTTGGTCTTTGTTTCGCGATCTCTGTTTGATGAAATGAGTATTTTACAGTAATACGTTGTTCATTCCAAAGTAATTCTTGTCCTATTAATAAACCTGTACCAGCAGCATTAGCAAGAATATCTCCAGGTGAAGCTCCCCATTCATCGGAATACCCGTCTAAAACTTCTACAGCCGTTAAGAATGCAAATCCATAAGTTGCTCCATAAATTAATTGGTTTTTTTCAGAAACTCCAGCCCAATCTAAAACTTCCATACCTAGTCTACCTAAATAATATGAAGTCATAAAATGTCCAGTTTTATCCATTTGCTTCCAATCATTATTGTCATTCTTAAAATGAAAACTAGAACCAGGGTACTCTTTATACCAAAGTTGATTTAAAGCGATTAACGCACCTCCAGTCATTGCGCTTGATGCAATTACAATTGCATTTCTTCTTCTGGTATTTAACGTATCGGATTTTTTATAAAATGATGTTTGTCCAACCGCCGAAATCGAAAGTGAAAATAAGAGAAAATAAATAAATTTTTTAAACATTATCTATGAACTCTTTGTTTGTTCATCCATTGATGGTATTTTACTGCATTTCTGTTATGTTGCGATAGTGATTTTGCAAATGCATGATATCCTAATTTATCAACATTGGCGCACATGTATAAGTAGTTGTGCTTTTGAGCATTTAAAACTCCATCAATCGCAGAGATATCTGGCATTGCTATAAGAGTTGGAGGTAATCCTTTATTTTTATATGTATTGTAGGGTGATTTAATTTTTAAATCGGCAGTTAATACTCTTTTTACAACATAATCTTCACCTTTATTTTGCTTGATACAGTATATGATTGTTGGGTCTGCTTGTAAAGGCCATCCTTTTTTTAATCTATTAAGGTATAAGCCCGCAACTATTGGTCTCTCTTCTTTTTTAGCAGTTTCTTTTTGTACGATTGAAGCTAAGGTTATCACTTCACTTTTTGATAAATTTAAAGCTTTCGCTTTTTTTAGTCGGCTTTGGTTCCAAAATCGATTATATTCTTTAAATATTTTATTTCTAAAATTTTCAGCAGATGTAGTCCAATAAAATTGGTAGCTATTGGGAATAAAAATTTGTAAAACAGATTTTTCAGTCAAATTATTTTTTGATAAAAAATCTTTATTTTGAAAACTTTTTAAAAGAGAAATGGAATCTGTTTCTAATTGTTGTGCAATTCTACCAGCAAGTTTCTCTAAAGTATCTTGGTTGTTAAAAGATACTTTTATCGGAGTCTGATTACCGCTTCTTAATAAGTTAATAATATCATTATTAGACATCCCTTTTTTTAAGATGTATCTACCAGGTTTAGGATTCGAAAAATTTTTCTGAGCAGCAACTAAAAGAAAAGTATTAAGGTGTTTAGAGTAATCTGTAATATGATCTTTTATGTCATTTAAACTGTCAGAAGATGTTACATAAAGTTCTGTGTTTTTCGTAATTGATTTACCAAATATTTTATTGTAGCTGTTATATCCAACAATTACAAAAATAACAATGGTGGCAGCTATACCTGCGTATATAAATTTTTTACCCAAAGTATTTTAGATTTTATGATAATTGCAAAATTAGTGTTTTATCAACTGAAATAAAATTTCATCTTTAAATTTTCCTTTCGATAAAATCCAATCTTTTTTTATACCGACTTCTTTGAAGTTATGTTTTTTAAAAAGAGAAATACTCTTAGCATTATCTGAAGTTATGTTTGCAAATAATTGATGCAACTCTAAAAAAGAAAAAGAATAATTGATTAAAAGTGAGATTGCCTCAGACGCAAAGCCATTTTGTTGTAACTCTGGATGAATTAAAATACCAATTCCTGCTCTTTTGTGAGATGGATTAAAATCAAACAAATCAATCATGCCTATTTGCTTTTTTGTTCTTTTTTCTTCAATTAATAAGCGTAATTGTTTTGCTTCAAAAATATCTAAATGCGCATTTTCTAAATATTTTTTCAAAATATATTTAGAAAACGGAGTTTGTGTATGGCTCACTTCCCAAAAAGACTCATTGTTTTCTATTTGATACAGAAAATCTAAGTCTTCTGGCTCTAAAGCGCGTAAATTTATTTTTTCACCTAAAAGTGTATTCATTAGATATTTATATTTCCTTTGTAAACAAAAGTAGCGGGTCCTTTTAAAAATACATTTGTATAAATCCCGTTTTCTTCAGTAAATGAAACTTCTAAATTCCCTCCTTCTACAGGTAATGAAATTGAATTGTTTTTTGTTTTTCCTGTTTTATGCATTGCTATGGCTACTGCTGTTACACCTGTTCCGCAAGCTAAGGTTTCGTTTTCAACGCCTTTTTCATAAGTTCGAACTCTAAAGTTTGAATCGTTTATTTGCTCAACAAAATTCACATTACTTCCAGGTTCGTCGTATGAATACCTTATTTCTTTTCCTTTTTCAAAGACCGGAAAATTATTTAAACTATCTACCATTTCTACATGATGTTGAGTGCCTGTATATGCATAAACAGCATTATTTTTGACTTCAATTTTATCAACATCAATCATTTTTAGAGAAACAATCCCATTTTCTATCGTTGCCAAATGTTCTCCATCAACGGCAATAAAATTTGTTTCAGTGTTTATGATTTCTAAATACTTGGCAAAAGCTACAGCACATCTTCCTCCGTTTCCACAGAAAGTCTGACTTCCATCAGCATTAAAGTAAATCATTTTGAAATCAAAAGTAGAGTCATTTTCAACTAAAATAACACCATCTGCGCCGATACCAAAATTTCGATTACAAAGTTTCGTTATTAAAGCAATATTCTTTTTTGGGAACTTTTTTGATCTATTATCGATCATAATAAAATCATTTCCTGTTCCTTGGTATTTGTAAAATTCTAAATTCATTACAACAAATATAGTTATTTCATGAAGATAAAATGAATGTTAAAAACGGGTTAAAGTGAGTTAAAATGAAGTTAAACAGAATTTTTAAAATTGTTAAAATTGTACATTTGAGAAATAACATTTAAGGATATGAAGAAAATTTTAGAATTATTAGGAATTGCAATCTTGGGAGGAATCATTGCTCTCGGTGGTTATAAAATGCTTTTTAAAAACGAAGTAATTGTAGAAAAAACCATTTCTGAACCAATACAAACGATTACAGCAAATTACAATCCTGCATTAAATAAATCCAATTTAGTTTCAAACTCTGTAGATTTTACAACTGCAGCAGACAATACAGTGAATGCTGTAGTGCATGTCAAAAATATATCGATTAGAACACAATCTAGTCCTGCTGATATATTCTTTGGAAATAGAGGTAATGGAAGAAAATTTGAACAAGTTGGTACGGGAAGTGGTGTAATTATTTCTCAGGATGGTTATATTGTAACTAATAATCATGTAATTGATGGCGCAACAGAAATTGAAATTACTTTAAATAACAGACAAAAATACAAAGCAGAGATAATTGGCGCCGATAAAGACAATGACATTGCCTTGTTAAAAATTGATTCTGAAATAGACCTACCATATATTCCGTTTGCAAATTCTGATACCATTAAAATTGGAGAATGGGTATTAGCTGTTGGGAATCCTTATAATTTAACCTCTACCGTTACAGCAGGTATTGTAAGTGCAAAAGGAAGAGATTTAGAAGGTAATTCTGCAATAGATTCTTTTATTCAAACAGACGCTGCTGTAAACCCTGGAAATAGTGGAGGTGCGTTGGTAAATACGCGTGGTGAATTAGTAGGAATTAATACAGCTATCTCATCAAAAACAGGTTCTTTTGTTGGATACTCTTTTGCAGTGCCGTCAAATATTGCTAAAAAAGTAATAGATGATTTACTGGAGTATGGCGCAGTGCAAGAGGCTATCTTGGGAATAAATATTGATGGAAGAGATTCAAATATTGATGGGGTGAAAATAGCTGCAGTAAATGATCAAGGAGGTGCGAAGAAAGGAGGCTTAAAATCTGGAGATATTATAAAGAAAATTAATGATGTTAAGATTTCTAAATTCTCTGATTTAAGAGGTCAATTAACGGCAAAAAGACCAGGAGATTTTGTAAATATAACATTGGATAGAGATGGCGAGTTTATTATCAAAAAGATAAAACTTGGAAAAAAAATAAAATTGATTTTGGCTAAATCTTTTGGATGGGAGCTCAAAGATTTATCAAAAAAAGAGTTGAAGGCTAAAAGTATCGAAAACGGGGTAAAAATTGTTAATTCTAGTGATAGTAGAAATGATTTAAGTGGTTTCATAATCACAAAAATAAATGATGCAAAAGTTAATAATGCAGGTGATACAGCAAAATTAATTGACTCCTTATCTAGCAATCGATACTCTTATAATATTATAGAAATGATAAACTTAAAGGGAGAAAGAGAAAGATTTCGTTTCTAAATAAATTGAAAAATTTATTTTTTTAAATCCTGATAATTTATCAGGATTTTTTTATTTGCGAAAACTTTACGAAATCGATTTCGTATTTTCGAAAAAAGAAATACTTTTGTTGAAAATTTTTAAATTAAGTTAAATAACAATGGCAAAAATCTTAAATTACGAAGAAGAAGTTTTATCTCAAGCTAAAACAAGAAGGGCTACTGTAGAGTTTATAACTATTGTAAATGATTTATGGTATGATAAATCGATAGAATTAGTTTTGTTTAGAAACCCCTTAATAGATAAAAGAGCAAATGAAGTTTTAAATTTAATAAATTATGCAAAAGAATTTGTAAATAAACCAATTTCTATTCATGACGCATTAGATATTGCAAAAGCAATTCGGCAAATAGACTTGCCATCTGCTAAATTAGATATTGGTAAACTAGCTTATGAATGCTATTTAAATATTGAAAAAGGATCGGATAAGGTTGCTTTTGTAAAAAACAAGTTAAAAGGAGCAACAGAGTCTGTAAACATTCAACCAAAAGATGTTGTTTTATATGGTTTTGGTAGAATTGGCCGTTTATTAGCTAGAGAATTAATGTCAAAAATGGGTAAAGGCTCTCAATTACGCTTAAGAGCGATTGTAACCCGTGGAGAAATTAATCAAACTGTTTTAGAAAAAAGAGCTTCTCTTTTAAGTATAGATTCTGTGCATGGAGATTTTTTGGGAACTGTAGAAACAGATGTCGAAAACAATGCTTTAATAATAAACGGAACATCAGTTCATATGATTTCTGCAAAACAACCAGAAGATATCGATTACACTGAATTTGCAATTAATGATGCATTAATAATAGATAATACAGGTGTTTTTAGAGATAATATTGAATTAAGCAGACATTTAAAAGCAAAAGGGGCGAGCAAAGTTTTATTAACAGCTCCCGGAAAAGGAATTCCGAATATTGTTCATGGAGTAAACCATAAACAACACAATCCTAATAATGTAGATGTTTTTTCAGCAGCATCTTGCACAACCAATGCAATTACACCAATTTTAAAAGTTTTAGAAGATAATTTTGGAATCAAAAAAGGACATTTAGAAACAATTCATGCATATACAAACGACCAAAATTTGGTAGATAATATGCATAGCAAGTACAGAAGAGGGAGAGCAGCTGCTTTAAATATGGTGATTACAGAAACTGGCGCAGGAGCTGCAGTTGCGAAAGCAATCCCCGTTTTAAAAGATAAATTAACATCGAATGCAATTAGAGTTCCTGTGCCCAATGGGTCTTTGGCTATTTTAAACCTACAGCTAAGAACAATGGTTTCTAAAGAGCACATAAATTCAATTATAAAGAAATACGCTTTAGAGGGAGATTTAGTCGAACAAATTAAATATTCTTTAGATAATGAATTGGTTTCTTCAGATATAATTGGTTCAACTGCACCATCAATTTTCGATAGTAAAGCAACAATAACCGACAAAGAAACTATCGTGATTTATATTTGGTATGATAATGAATATGGTTATTCTCATCAAGTTATGCGTTTAGCAAAGCACATTGCAAAAGTAAGAAGGTATACGTATTATTAATGAAATTCAATTTTAAAGTATTTTAAATTTAGCGTTGAACAATTCCGGATGAAAATCAGGTTAAAAAATATTCTATCGTTTTTATTGAAAATCCAAAACCTTGTTGTTTTGGGTTTTATTTTTTGTTGGCCATTTTTTCTTTTAGGTTATTTATTTAAGCTTTAATAACAGTTTTAGACTGAGGTATTTTATCAGCGAATTTATAAATTTAACTTATTTAGTATGCATTTAATATCTTATTTTTGAATCTGTTCTGATGTGTTTCATATTAAAAAGCAAACGATATCTTTAAATGACAATCCAACAAAAAATACAATTACTACGTAATGAGTTAAATACGCATAATTACAACTATTATGTGTTAGATAGAGCAACTATTTCAGATTTTGATTTTGATATAAAACTAAAAGAGTTAGAAAAACTAGAAAAAGAGAATCCAACTTTTTTCGATGCAAATTCACCATCGCAAAGAGTAGGGGGTACTGTTACGAAAAATTTTGAAACAATTATCCATAAAAATAGAATGTATTCTTTAGATAACTCATACTCTAAAGAAGATTTGATCGATTGGGAAAAACGAGTTCAAAAATTACTAGGCACTACAGAAATAGAATATACTTGTGAGCTAAAATTCGATGGTGCTTCTATCAATTTAACCTATGAAAATGGAAATTTTGTAAAGGCTGTAACGCGAGGAGATGGTTTTCAGGGAGATAATGTCACGCCTAATATAAAGACAATTCTTTCTATTCCTTTAACACCTAAAGAGGACTTTGTTTCCAATTTTGAAATGCGAGGAGAAATCATTTTACCAATAGATGGTTTTAATAAAATGAATGAAGAACGTGTTTTAAATGGAGAAGAAGAATATAGAAATCCAAGAAACACTGCGAGTGGAAGTTTAAAACTACAGGATAGTGCAGAAGTGGCAAAACGACCTTTAGATTGTTTGTTATATCAAGTAGTTACTGAAGAACGTAAATATAAAACACATTTTGAGAGTCTAGAAAATGCAAGAAAAGTAGGGTTTAAAGTTCCAAAGACAATTTCTTTAGCAAAATCATTAGACGAAGTTTTCGATTTTGTAAATAATTGGGACGCTAAACGTCATGATTTACCATACGAAACAGATGGAGTTGTGATAAAAGTTAACAATTTACAACAACAAGAAGAATTAGGATATACAGCAAAAGCTCCAAGATGGGCAATTGCTTATAAATTTAAAGCAGAGCAGGTTTCAACAGTATTGCATGAAATTACTTATCAAGTTGGCAGAACAGGGGCAATAACGCCAGTTGCAAATTTAGAGCCTGTGCAATTAGCGGGTACCACTGTTAAAAGAGCTTCGCTTCATAATGCAGATCAAATTGAAAAATTAGATATTAGATTAGGTGACACTGTTTTTGTGGAAAAAGGAGGAGAGATTATTCCAAAAATTATTGCAGTAGATTTTACGAAACGTCCAGAAGGTTCAGAAGCTACAATATATGCTACAAATTGCCCTGAATGTAATACTCTATTATCAAGAACAGAGGGCGATGCAAAACATTACTGCCCTAACGAGTTTGGTTGTGCACCTCAAATAACCGGGAGAATTCAACATTTCATTAGTAGAAAAGCAATGGATATTGATGGCTTAGGAGGAGAAACTGTAGATTTATTGCGTAAAGAAGGGCTCATACAAAACTATGCAGACTTATATGATTTAGATGTAAATCAAGTAATTCCATTAGAAAGAATGGCAGAAAAGTCTGCTCAAAACATGATGGATGGAATTCTAAAATCAAAGGAAATTCCATTTGAAAAAGTATTATTTGCTCTAGGAATTCGTTTTGTAGGTGAAACAGTTGCTAAAAAATTAGCAAAGAGTTTTAAGTCTATAGATAATTTAATGGTTGCAGATTTAGAAACATTAGTTGCCGTTGATGAAATAGGAGATAGAATAGCGCAAAGTATTTTGAAATTTTCTTCCAATCTAGAAAATATTCAGCTAATAAATCGTTTAAGAGCCTCAGGATTGCAATTTGAGGTTTCTGCAGAAAGTTTAGAAAATCAAACTGAATTGTTAAAAGGACAAATATTCGTTGTTTCCGGCGTTTTTCATCAACTGAGTAGAACCGAACTAAAAAAAGCGATAGAAGATAACGGAGGAAAAGTAAGTTCATCCATTTCTAAAAAGACAAATTTTATTATTGCGGGAGATAATATGGGGCCATCAAAATTAAAAAAAGCACAAGATTTAGGAGTAGAAATTATTTCTGAACAAGATTTTATAGATAAAATTAGTTAAAAAACAGCTTTTATATCTAATAGTCAGACATTAATATAAATCAGGAAAGCTTTGGGTTTCTAATTTTTCTATGTGGTAAATAAAATAAGAATTTGAAAAAACTTCTCTACATATATTTTATACTAATTACAACAATATCTTTTTCTCAAAAAAAGGAAATAGATTCTTTGCTATTTAACATTGAAGATTATGTTTTTGTAAACCCTGGAGACACTTTAACAATAAAACTTAATGAGTTTTCACTGCTTCCAAAACACAAGTTTAAATCTAGAAATGATATTCGATATTATTTATGGTTTCGCAGAAAAGTGTATAAAGCTTATCCTTTTGCCCAAATTGCCTCAAAAAGATTAGATTCATTAAATGTAAGACTAGAGAGAATAAAATCAAAAAGTAAGCGAAGAAAGTATACGAAGTTAGTTCAAAAATTTATAGAAGGTGAGTTTACAGACCAAATTAAAAAGATGACAACCACAGAGGGTAGAATCTTAATTAAACTTATTCATCGTCAAACGGGAGAAACAGCATTTCAAAATATCAAGGTTTTAAGAAGTGGTTGGAAAGCTTTTTGGTATAATACAACTGCAAATGTTTTCAAACTTTCCTTAAAAACAGAGTACCATCCAGAATCAGATAATGAAGACTTTTTGATAGAGGATGTTTTACAACGAGCTTACCAAGATGATAAGCTAAAAGTTCAAGCATCAAAATTGACTTTTAATTTTAATGAAATTTTAGCAAAAAGAAAAGCAGAGATAAATGTAGAAGATTATAAATTGATGTTTGCCAAGATTCGAAAAAAGAAAAAACGTAAAAAGAAGAATTGATTTTGTTTTGGTGTTTCTTTTTTTTAAACTCTTCATCTATTTCAGACCCATTTATTAAAAAATCAATATTTTAATAAAGAATTTAAGAATAATAGAAGTCTGGGTTTTTCACTATATTTTTTAAGTTTAATTTCTACTAGAATTTTTTATAAACCCATTGCTTTTTTGTATGTGAAAGTAAAAAATGTTTGCATGCATAATCTAACGGATTTATTAAAAATAATAATTAAAACCCACAAAATATCATAATATAACAGAGTATAATGAACAATGTGTTTATTAGTTATTAAAGATTAATTAAAAAAAGGTTTGAGATATTAAAAGTGATTTACTATTTCACATATTAGGCATAGTATCGTTTTTGTATTTAGTTTATTTATAGGTTTTCCATGATGTTAAAATGGGTGTTTTCATTTATTTGTAGGTATAAAGATTTGGTTAAAATTAAATTATATTTTAATTTGGATACTAGTTAAAAAAAGGTTTATATTTGCAGTCCGAAATTTTCGGAAAAAGTTCATTTTTTTAAGTTGTAAAAAAAAAGTTAATTTATTTTCATTTTTTTGTTGTCAGATTAGAAATAGTTTGTATGTTTGCAGCCGCTAAGAAAAGGAGTAAAAAAGTTCAGAGATTTTTGGTAAGGGTTTTGGGTTTGCTTAGGTAGTTTTAAGTAAAAAAAGATCATCTAGTTCGATTCTAGAGTTTCTACAATTTTGGGTTTAATAATTTAGGTTATTAGGTTTGA
>Ga0115568_10000706_pt1 | contig 24494 bp, 15 predicted proteins | sample COGITO_mtgs_1204_FD_87296 | JGI IMG/M metagenome (GOLD analysis project Ga0115568, IMG submission 87296) | Pelagic marine microbial communities from North Sea - COGITO_mtgs_120426 | ecosystem: Environmental > Aquatic > Marine > Epipelagic | place: Germany:Helgoland, sampling site Kabeltonne...
CGTTTTTTATGATGATACGACGCTCGCTCAACACGTTTATGAATGCGTTTACGAGCAGCGACTGGACCGCCTACCCTTTCGCCAGCAAGAACCGGAAGGATTTTAACAACCTCTTAGAGGTTTATTTAGACGCGGCCTTCTTCTCGCGCCTTGATGAATTAGATTTTGCCCAAGAGGGACATCGACTCGAATTTGCCAAGCTCGACGACCCAACAACCGACCTTCAATACAAAGGCGTGGTTTATAATGAGATGAAGGGTGCGATGAGCTCAACCAATAGCGTTCTCTGGCAGACGCTAAGCAAGCACTTGTTTCCTACCACTACTTACCACTACAACAGTGGCGGAGAGCCGGAAGATATTCCTAGCCTCAGCTATGAAGAACTCACCGCGTTTTACCGGTCGCATTATCATCCAAGTAACGCAGTGTTCATGACATTCGGCAACATCTCAGCGCATGAGCACCAAGAGAGAATCGAGTCACTTGCTCTGCATCGTTTTGAGCTGCTTGATGAGAAAATTGAGATTTTGGACGAGGTACGTTATTCGGCGCCTATTCGAGTGGAAGAAACCTTTGCAGCCGAGCCACAAGAAGCGCCGCAAGGGCATGTTGTGGTGGGCTGGTTGCTCGGCAAAAGCAGCAATAGCGAAGAGCTTTTCAAAGCGGAATTGCTTACCGCTGTCTTGATGGACAACAGTGGAAGCCCCCTACTCGCTGCACTCGAGACGAGTGAATTGGGATCGTCTCCCTCACCAATGTGTGGGCTTGAAGATTCGAATCGTGAAATGAGTTTCATGGCAGGCCTCGAAGGCTGCGAGCCGGAGGCCAGTGATGCCGTGGAGGCGTTGATTATTGGTACTCTCGAGAGAATCGTCGAAGAGGGAATAGATCAAGAACATGTACTCGCTGCGCTGCATCAGCTTGAGCTTAGCCATCGCGAAATTGCCGGCGACAGTTACCCATACGGTTTACAACTTATTCTTGCAGGCCTTTCCAGTGCGATGCACCGCGGTGATCCGATCGAATTAATGGACATTGATCCGGTTCTTGAGACACTGCGCGAAGAGGTTATGTCCTCTGACTTTATCCCCAACTTAATCCAGACGCTGCTGTTGGATAATAAGCATCGCTTAACGCTAACCTTAACCCCTGATTTTGAGCTCGCCGAGCGAAAGGAAATCGCCGAGCGCGAAAAGCTTGCCGCGATAAAAGGCGCGCTGTCACCAGAACAGATAGACGCCATCGTTGCCCGCAGCATCGCGCTAGAAGCACGCCAAAGTGCCGAAGACGATCCATCAATTTTACCTAAGGTGGGTAAAGAAGATGTGCCAGCGACGATTTCGGAGCCGCAGGCAACTTTAAGGGTACTCGCAACCGGTGACTCGTTGAGTTATTACGGGCAAGGAACTAATGGCCTCGCTTATCAGCAAGTTGTTTATGCGCTGCCTTCGCTTCCGCAAGAATTACTCGAAATACTCCCGCTCTACACCAGCTGCGTAACCGAACTCGGTGTTGGCGCGCGCGACTATGCCCAGACCCAAGCCTGGCAGGCGCAAATCTGCGGCGGCATAAACTGTTTCAGCAGCATCAAAAGCCATCAAGACGATGAACAGCAGGTGCAAGGTACCCTGACGTTCTCCTCAAAATGCCTCCGCGCCAACAGTCAGGCCCTCAGCGAATTGCTAGCCGAAACTATTGAGGGCGTGCGTTTCGACGAAGAGCAAAGAATTGCCGAACTGATCGAACAAATCACCACCCGCAAGCTAAGCAGCATTACAGGTTCAGGGCATTCCCTCGCCATGAGCGCCGCGAGCAGTGGCTGGTCTCCGACGGCACAGATGAATCATCAATACGCAGGCCTCGCGGGTTTGATTCGATTGAAGAAGATACGCGAGTCCCTCAAAAACACCCAAGAACGCGCCGCTCTGTTACGACGCTTTAAGACGCTTCATGAGCTGGTGACCTCCGCGGGTCGACAGTTTTTACTCATTGGCGAACCTGAGTGCGAAGAATTGCTGTCAGCGCCGGTAGCTCAGGCTTGGGCGACAAAAAGCAACGAGAACGCGCTCGATGATTTTACGCTCGAGCCCATTAGACAATCTGTTGCTCAGGCATGGACAACATCGACGCAAGTCAATTTCTGCGCCCAAGCGTACCCGACCGTGCCGGCGAATCATAAAGATCACCCGACGCTGCAGGTGCTTGCTGGATTCCTTCGCAATGGCTACTTACACAGCGCAATTCGCGAGAAAGGCGGCGCATACGGCGGCGGTGCGAGCCAAGACGGCTCTTCTGCGTCGTTTAGATTTTACAGCTATCGTGACCCTAGACTGGAAGAGACGCTTACAGACTTTGCCAAATCCATTGATTGGTTGCTTAACACCGAACATGCCGACAATCAGCTCGAAGAGGCAGTGCTTGGTGTGATCGCCGCAATGGATAAACCTTCGTCGCCGGCGGGTGAGGCTAAAGCCGCTTTTTACAACAGAGTATTCGGCCGCAGCATCGATCAGCGCATGACATTCAGAGAGCGTGTGCTCGCCACCACATTTGATGAGCTCAGAGCAGTCGCCGAGCGCTATTTCGTGGGCGTCACTCCAAGCGTTGCGGTAATTACATCAGCTAATGCAGCACAAACGCTTAAAATAGAAGGGTTGGAAGTAATTAAAATCTAGTTATTTCAATAATTTAAGCAATTTTTGAGAAACAAAAAATATTTATTGTCGTGTTGGGAACTCTCCTAGGAAGGCGGGGTCTTATTAAGTGTAGATAGATAGTATTCAAAATTGTGGGTTTTGAGCCATTTATCTCTCCCTTGATAGATTGACCGCCGCTAAGGTGGTCCTTAAATAGGCCTTCATGCCTTAAGCCTGCGATCTTCGGATCGCGGGCTTTTCTTTGTATAATGCCAGCCACCTTATCCCCCTGATTAAGATCCAAGCAGCTTATGCAAAAACACCAAGATGCTCAGACCGAAGCTATTCGCGTCACCCTCATCGGTATGGCTTTAGACCTCGCGCTTGGCGTGGGCAAAATAATCGGCGGGGTTTTTACCTCGTCATTCGCGCTTGTCGCCGACGGTGTGCACTCTTTAACTGATGCAGCGACGGACATCTTTGTTCTTATTATCGCCCGCACCGCCTATGCAGCGCCCGATAGAGGTCATCCTTACGGGCATGGCCGCTTCGAAGCTGTCGGCACTATCGTGATGGGTATTGTCTTCTTTTTCACGGCCGGAATACTTCTCTATGATGCGAGCGAACGATTCGCCACATTAGATGATCTCGCCATTCCGGGTGTTTTTGGCGCACTAATAGCAGCGGCCTCAATTGCTAGCAAAGAGTGGATCTATCGATTCACGTTAGCAGCAGCTAACCGTCTTAATTCGAGTCTTCTTCGCGCAAACGCTTGGCATAGCAGGAGTGATGCACTTTCATCTGTCGCTGTATTGATCGGTATCGTTGGGGCGCAGTTCGGTATTGTCTGGCTCGATACTATGGCAGCCGTCATCGTTGCGCTTCTCATCGCCAAAATAGGCTGGGAACTATGCGCCGAAAGCATTCGCGAACTTGTCGACAGCGCTTTACCCGATAAAAGACGCGGGGAGTTCGAAGCCTGTTTAGAGGAAACACCGGGGGTCAGGGGCATTACAGACCTCCGCTCTAGGCTTTCGGGCGGCAAAGCTATTGTCGAGGTTCACCTTGCTGTCGACCCACGGATCTCAGTCTCGGAGGGACATCAGATAGGCGCAGCTGCGAGTAAAAGGCTGCGGCAAAAATTTACCGACATAAGTGAGGTAATCCCGCATATCGACCCGCAGGGCAATCCAGATCACGACCACCCTTTAGGTGGCGAGAATTCAGTGCCGTCGCGGGCAGAAGTAGCGGCGTTAATCAAAGCGCGATGGTCTGAGCTTACGGCGCGCAATTCTGATCTCGCGTTCGATTTGCACTATCTAGAGGACGGTATAGAGATAGACTTAATCGCTGAAAGTTCGGCCGACACTGCATTCGCTCAGACGCTTGCCGAGCAGCTAGTCGGCGTTGAGCACATTATTGGCGTGCGCGTTCTTCAGCATATTGCGTCACAGTCTCAATAGCGCAAGGCTAGCCCACCAAATCGATTATCCTTCTCGTGACTTACGAATCAGATCATATGCTGACTTAATATCTTGGGTCTTACGATTCGCGATGTCGATCATCTCTTCTGGCAAGCCTTTTGCAACCAGCTTGTCAGGGTGGTGTTGACTCATTTGTCGGCGATAGGCGCGCTTAACCTCCTCCATGCTTGCCGAAGATTCAATGGCCAGAAGCGCGTAGGCCGCTGACAGTTTTGACCGACTTTCATCTGCACTTTCGAAACCAGCCTGCCCCGATACTCTCGCTAAAATGGCATCGAGTCGAGGCCTGCTGACACCGAGTTTACTGGCGATAAGTTCGAGCGTTTTTCGTTCTTGCGCATGCAGGGTTCCGTCGGCCAGCGCTGTTGCTGCAACGATTTCGAGTAACATCTGTATAAGACTCGAGCGTCTGAACGATTCTCGTTTGAACTGTGTCAGAATTTCTTCGAGCGGGAAATCTTGACTCTTGCCTTCGTTAAAGAGCTTAACGGCGACTTCTCGCTGCTGCGCGTTTAGTCGCATCTGAGACATGACCCTTTCGGCCATTGCTATTTCATCACGCGTGACTTTTCCGTCCGACTTCGCCACATAGCCCATCAACGCAAAGGTCGTGGTAAAGAATGCCGACTGGACCCGCTCGGTCGCCCCTAAACCTAAACGAGAGCTCTGCGCGGTAAGGCCTCCATCAAAATAGTTGCCAAGACTCACACCCATGAGGGCGCCGAGTGGGCCGCCAAGCATAAACCCAAAAGTGCCACCAACAACTTTGCCCCACCAACTCATACATCATTTCCTAATTTGAGCGCTTTCGCGCAATAACCTGCAGGGAACTATTCTATCTATCAGGGCGCTGTCTTCGGTGCATCTGACGTCGTCTCTAACGCGGCGAGCAGTGCGAGAAGTGCGGCTTCATCAGCTACTTCGACGCCCAGCTCAGTTGCCTTAGCGAGTTTACTGCCTGCACCGGGCCCCGCATAAACAATAGTAGTACTTTTAGACACACTGCCTGCAACTTTGGCCCCAAGCGCGATAAGTCGGGCTTTCGCTTCGTTCCTCGAGAGCTTTACTAATGTGCCGGTAAGGACCACGGTTTGACCTGCTAACGGTTTACTTTCTGGACTCGCCACTGTGATCGCAGGCCACGAGACGCCCCGCGCTGTGAGCCTTGAGAGAAGATCAATATTTGCGCGATTGGCAAAAAAACTGACTATATGCTCTGCAACGATGGGGCCCACATCGGGCACAGCCACCAGTGTCTCAACACTCGCCTCTTGCAACAGCATAAGATCGCCGAAATGGTTAGCCAGCTGTAGCGCTGTCGCCTCCCCCACTTCTCGAATGCCCAGCGCATAAAGAAACTTAGGCAGAGTCGTTCGACGTGACCGAGCTATTGAGGCTACTAACTTTTCGGCCGACTTCACTCCCATCCTATCCAAACTCATCAGTGTGCTTGCTTCGAGAACAAAGAGGTCAGATACGTCACGAACGAGTTCGGCATCTACTAACTGCTCGACAATACGCTCACCCATACCATCGATATCTAGCGCGTTGCGCGAAGCAAAATGACGAATCGATTCTTTGCGCTGTGCGCCACAAATCAGCCCGCCACTGCAACGAATAAGCACGTCGCCTTCTTTCTCAACAGCACAGCCACACACCGGACACTGGGTAGGTGCGATAATTGCTCTCGGTGCTGGGTTAACAGACCCAGCAAGCACCCTCACCACCTTAGGTATAACATCACCGGCTCTGCGAATAATAATTTCATCACCGATTCTCACGCCAAGGCGTGTTACTTCATCCATATTGTGAAGCGTTGTATTACTCACGGTGACACCGCCTACAAAAACAGGCTCGAGCCTTGCGACGGGCGTAATCGTGCCGGTGCGACCAACCTGAAACTCGACGTCTAGAAGGCGCGTGCTCTTTTCCTCTGCTGGAAATTTGTAGGCCATAGCCCAGCGAGGTGTGCGTGCGTTGGAACCGATGCTTGCCTGCAGCTCCAGTGAATCAACCTTAATCACCGCACCATCTATTTCGTATTCCAGCGCGTTACGCATCTCTAGCAGTGCCTCGCAATAGGCAATGCAGCGCTCGATGCTCTCCACGACCTCACGCTGCGGATTAGTTGGCAATCCCCAGCCCGCTAAGGCCTCAAAAATTCCGCCAAGACTGTCGGGGAGATCACCGCCTTCTTGCAGCCCTACGCTGTAGCAATACATTTGCAGAGGCACTTTGGCTGCGCGTCGAGAATCGAGCTGCCTGAGCGTTCCGGCGGCGGTGTTACGGGGATTAACAAACACCTTCGATTGATCTAGACGCGCTTGCTCATTGAGTTGGGCAAAACCGCGTTTGCCAAGAAAGATTTCACCTCTAACCTCGAGCACAGCCGGATAGCCCTCGCCGCTAAGTTGCAGAGGTATGGTGCGAATAGTCCGGACATTGTGAGTAATATCCTCGCCGATCGTCCCGTCGCCTCGGGTAGCCGCGCGGACCAATTGCCCCTTCTCGTAGAGCAAACTCACCGCAACACCATCGACCTTTGGCTCGCAGCTGTAGGTAATCTCGCTGCTTACTTCGATACGTTTGAAGAGCCTTGCCTCAAACGCACGAAGGTCCTCTTCACCAAACACCTTATCTAGCGAAAGCATTGGAATTTCGTGCGCGACTTGAGTAAATCCCGGCAGCGGCTCGGCGCCAATGCGATTCGACGGCGAAGAAGGAGAAAAGAGGTTATAGTCTTTTTCGAGCGACACTAACCGAGCCAACATGACATCATAATCGGCGTCGGTAATTTCTGGGCTATCGAGGGTGTGATAGAGACGATTGTGGCGTTCAAGCTGCACTCTAAGCGAAGCAACCTCTTCTAGGATTGCTGTGGAGGCACTCACCCTGCAGCAGCTCGCGAACGCAAGCGCCGCAGCTCAAAGTCGCGTACACGCTGCCTATAGTGTTCTATTGTTTGACCGGTCATCATATTGCGCTGGTCGTCGCGCAATTCTCCGTCGATAGAGCGGACAAGATCTTGTGCTGTTTGCAGCATTTCTTCGAACGCCTCGAAATTGCTGATTGGTGAAGGCAGCGCAAGGAACAGCGTGACGCCCACGGTTGCGAAATTTTCCATATTATTCAGATCGAACGTACCCGGTTGCAACATATTGGCCACGTAAAAGAGAATCGGGGCTCCTTCAGCGTCGTCTGTTCGCTTGCTAAAGATCTTCCTATCCCCGTACTCAAGTTCAAGTCCCTGCATCAAGGACAGTAGGCGCTCACCCATGATTAACCGGCCTTTCTTGGCCGTTACATTCAATACGAGAACCTCTGACACCTCACCCACGGCGGCGTCCTTCGGCTTCTCCTCAATTGCAGGTGCTGCCTGTTCTTTGACCTCATTTACTCTGGGTGATACCGGCGCGGGGGACGCGTCGGCCGGCTCTAGAACTTCGGACTCAGGCGCCGCTTCTTGAGCAAAGGTCTCGGGGAATAAGTCGGTAACCGCGGGACTATCATTCTCCGGCATGATGTCGCTTGCCTCGCTAGGCGAAGCCTCAGCGTCTTGATCCTGTTCGTAATTTTCAAACAAGGCACTATGATCGTGTGTGGATTCAGCGATGGGGACAGCAGTGTTGGCCTCAGTATGCTCGCGAAGTGGCGTATCATCAGGTGCGTCAGGAACAGTCTTATCTGACTTTCGGCTGGCAACCAGCGCGCCAAGCGACCTGCTTGCAGCACCCAACGAGCCAAGGATAGCGCTACCCCGAGAGTCTTTTTTCGATGGCGTTCTAGGCGATTCTTTTCTGCCTCCGATACGGTCACCTGCGGACAGACTGATCGAAGAATACTCGTCGTCATCGTCATCAATGCCGTCGCCCAAAGAGAAAGTATGCGTGGGAGCTGAGTCTGTAGCTATCTCTTCGAGAAATTCTTCAGGCAGTTCTTTAGGTGATTCTTCAGGCAGCTCTTCAGGCAGCTCTTCAGACAATTCGTCATGCAATTCGTCAGGCAATTGTTCGGAGAGGTCTTCTGTTAGCTCCGTAGGAGGCTCATTAGTCTCCTTTTCGCCCACTTCATCGGCGATCTCATCGACTGAACTCAGAAGTTTTGCGCGCTCTGTTTCCGGGTTAATCGCAACTGCCGGCACATCCAACTGGGTCTCTTCTGTCTCTTTTGTCTCTTTAAGCCATTCAGACTCTTTAGACTCTTCAGACCCCTCAGACTCTCCTGGCGCCTCAGAACCCTCTGTTTCTAATGACTCTTCAATCTCTAGTGGCAGAACTTCTGGACTCGCGGGCACAGGTTTTGGCGCGGGGATATTTGGCAGAGCGTCAGCCTTACTCTCTGTGTTCGCTGCATGAAGCTCATCGGGGGAGAGGCGAACAACGCGCGCGCCGCCGCTAGGGAGCTCCGCTAATTCGATTGCCTCGAGGTCGATGTCTTTAGGAATATTCTTGTCGATCGCAAGCCTGAGCTGGCTTTTTCTCGCTTTTAAAGCGACGAGAAGGCCTCTCACGACGACGCCAACGATAGTTAGGCCAAGGACTAGAATGACGAGTTCGCGTAAATCCATAAGATATTTTAGACAGGCTAATGAAAGAGTATTATCTAAAGAGTTATCAGCCAGGTGACAGTAGATCTTTAGCCAACTGCGGGCTTAAGTCGAAAATACTTTTCCCTCACCAGCCATACCCTCAGTTTGGCTGGCGAGGATGCGCCTAGGCAAACCACCCTACATTGCAGCGAGTTCTGCTGCCTCTTCAATATCGACCGCCACGATACGTGACACGCCCGGTTCGTGCATCGTGACGCCCAACAGTTGGTTTGCCATTTCCATCGTTATTTTATTGTGTGTAATGAAGATAAATTGAACGGACTTCGACATCTCTTTGACCAAATTTGCATAACGGCCAACGTTGGCATCATCGAGCGGTGCGTCAACCTCATCGAGCATACAAAACGGCGACGGGTTTAATTGGAATATAGAGAATACTAGCGCGATTGCCGTCATCGCTTTCTCACCGCCCGACAAAAGATGAATAGTGCTATTTCTCTTTCCAGGGGGCCTCGCCATAATTGCCACACCCGTATCGAGCAAGTCTTCACCGGTCATATCAAGATACGCGTGGCCACCACCGAACACTCTAGGGAATAATGCCTGAAGACCAGCGTTCACTTTGTCGAAGGTCTCTTTGAAACGCGCGCGCGTTTCTTGATCGATTTTCTTGATAGCGTTCTGCAGCGTAGTCAATGCGCGTTCGAGGTCGTCGTTCTGTTTATCTAAATAGACTTTTCGCTCAGACTGCTGTGCATATTCATCAATAGCCGCAAGGTTAATTGGCCCTAAGCGTTGAATGCGATTAGCGAGTCGCTCCAACTCTGTGTCACATTGCGCTATATCCATCTCTTCAGGCAAGGCATTGAGCACCGCTTCTAGATTGAACTTGGCGTCAGTAAGCTGCTCGAGAATGGCCTCCTGCTTCACTGAAGCGCCTTCGCTTTTAAGCCTCGCCTGCATAAGCACTTCGCGAATTTGATTACTGCGCTCCTGAATACTATTGCGCTCGGCTTCAAGACCCCTTATGGCATGCTCGTTAGCGTCGACCTGAGCCTTAGCCTGTGCGAGTTCTTGCTCGACCTCTAAGCGCTTTTCGAGAAGCGACTCTAGCTCCAAGCGCATGTCAGCGACGGGCTCTTCGGAGGTCGCTATTTGTGCGGTTAAAGTTTCTATGCGTTCTTGGCTACGCTTTACCTGCGACGACATTCGATCCATTGTTTCTCGAGTCGACTGCAACTGCGACTGCAACGTTTGTTGTCGCAGCGCGAAGGCATGAGCAGCGTCCTTATCATGCCGCGACTTTTCCCGAGACTCTTGCTGCGAGCGCATATGTTGCTCCCGCCTGTGCTCGAGTAGCTCGCGAGCCTCGATATTCTCTTCCATAGAATCGAGCGCCACCTGAAGTCGCTGCCGTGATTCCGCTATATTTTCTTGCTCAAGCTCTATCTGACGCTTGAGTTCTTCGAGCTCGTGATGGATCCTCTGACGTCGAAGTCCTGCTTCCTCAACTTTTGCTTGTTGTGCACTTAACTGTGATTTGAGGTTGCCAAACGCTTTGCTGTTATTAGCAATATCCAGCTGAAGTTGTTCACGGGCTTGTTCGGCTTCTGCAATGGCTTCTTTGAGTTCGGCCTGACGCTCGTTTAGTTTATTCGACAGCACAAGACGCGCATCAATCGATTCATTTAGTTCTTCGATAAGCCCGCGCCTCTTCACTATCGAGCCTTCTTTGTCAGCGGTCTTTAATTGAATCCATGATCTACCGATCCACAACCCATCGAACGTCACAATCGACTCATGCGAGCCCAAGGCTTGCCTCTGCGCCAGTGCTTCGGCAAGTGATTCGGCCGCGTAAATGCCCTGTAGCAAATCGCGAATACCGCTGTCGGCTTCGACGTAACCGGCTAGCGGCTTCAAGGTCAATTTCGTTTGCAGATTCTCTGCCGCTAAGGCACTTACATCAACAAGGGCGATACGTCCCTCTGGAAGCTCGGCGAGGAGCGATTCGATATCATCCAGCCCCTCGACACAAATACTTTGTAGCGTTTCGCCCAAGACTGATTCGACGGCCTGTTCCCATCCTGATTGGATGCGGATGCTTTGAGCGAGTCGCTGCCTGTCTCCAAGACCATTATTTCGAAGCCAAGCGTTTACCTCTTCGTTGTCTAGACCCAGGGCAGCTTGTTGCAGCGCATCTAATGATGCAAGCTTGCCCCGAGCCGTTTGCAATTCACTTCGTGCCGCGTCCAGCTGATCTGCGCACTCACCATATTCGGACCGACGCAGCGCAATTTCACTGCCTGCGAGTTGGCTTTGCCCCTGCAGTGTCTCGATGGTTTCCTCTAAAAGTGCGAGCTCCTCTCTGGCCTCAATAACTGTGTCGTCTTCGTCTGACTGTAAAAGCTGCTCGCGCTCTTCCTCGAGCCGCCGGCTGCGTTCGAGCCCACGCTGTACGATATTTTCGAGTTGCTGAATACGGGCTTGTTCTACCTCGGCGACTTGCCTCGGACGTTCTGCACCCTTGTTAAATTCATCCCACTCGGTTTGCCATTGCCGCAGGCCACTCTCAGCCTCTTCGAGAATAGCCGCCGATTCCGCTGCAAGTTCTAGTGCAGAATCGAGTTCAGGCGTCACATCCTCGAGTTCACTTTCGATCTCGACTATTCGAGCTAAGTCGGTATCGAGTTCATCTTTCGTTTGTTCATAGGCCTGCTGAGTTTCGTTAAGATCGAAACGCATTTGATCAGCGCGCTCAAGATGATGCTCGATCGACTGCTCGAGTCGTGCGATGTCGTTTCCTAAGCTATAAAATCGCGCCTGTACCTCGCCAAGCTTATCGCCGAGCTCAGTGCCATCGACTAAGCGTTGCTCGATCTTCGCATCCGCTTCGCGTTGGTCCGCAATAGTCGCCTCTAACCGTATTTCCTGATCGCCAATTGCTGCCTTGTTCTGTCTAATATCGACGTCTAATGCTTGCCATTTTAATGCGTTCAAAAAAGCAGTGGTTTGCCTCTCTTGCGTCTTGTATTCACCGTACTTCTCAGCCGCAACTGATTGCCTGTGAAGGTGTGCGAGCTGCCTGCCCAACTCATCGCGGATATCTGACAACCGCTCAAGGTTCTCTCGCGTGCGCTTGATTCTGCTCTCGGTTTCTCTTCGGCGTTCTTTGTATTTTGATATTCCTGCCGCTTCTTCGATAAACACGCGCAATTCTTCGGGCTTCGACTCGATAAGCCGAGACACCATACCCTGCTCAATAATCGAATAACTTCGCGCGCCCAAGCCGGTGCCGAGAAAAATATCAGTGACATCTTTACGGCGGCACTTGGTGCCATTGAGCGAATAGGTAGACTGCGCGTCGCGATCCACCTTGCGCTTTATCGAGACCTCATCAAAATTGGCATATTCGCCTGTCAGTTTGTGATCATGATTATCGAACACCAACTCAACACTTGCTTGACCCACCGGCTTTCGTCCGCCGGACCCATTGAATATGACATCCGTCATATTCTCGCCACGCAGGTTTTTCGCAGAGCTCTCTCCCATTACCCAACGCACGGCATCGATTACATTCGATTTGCCGCAGCCATTAGGACCAACGACAGAGCATAGGTTCGAGGGGAAATCGATTGTTGTAGGATCAACGAAAGACTTGAATCCGGCTAACTTAATACATTTGAGGCGCATCGTTTTCTGATTCTGATAGTTATTATTGTCGTGATGTGAGTTACATAACGTACTTTAGAGTAGCGCCTTGCTCGTTGCTACGCTCTACTTGAGCAGCGCTGGCTTGAGCGACATCGCCGCGCCCAAGTGACTAGGCATCTGCTGACTCGTAATGTCTACGATTTTAAACGATAGATGAGCGCAATAACACTACCAATAGTGGTTTATGGTAACGATCATTACCTCATATTGATCGCGAACCACTCACCCGGCCTCAATCAATTCAATTGTCACTGTAAACCACCAGTAACCTTGCGCATAGAATTGCGACAGCTAGACTTGGTTTCAGACTGTATCAGTTAGGTGCTCGATCTAAATTGGCTAGCGAACAAAGCGCACAAACCATTTAAGTAGTCGGTAAGCGCCTGCAAACCTATTAAAAGGGTTACAAATTAGATGCCTAGACTCATTCTCTAAACCGTAAGAAAGAACTCACGTAACATAACAAGAGAAGCAAAGCATGTTCACTATCGATCTGCCACAGCAAATAGAAACACGTCTTTTGATCCTGGCCATGAGTACCGGCCGAACAATCGAAGACTGTGCCCGAGAGGCGATTTTAGATTATATCGACGAGATAGAAGAGCGGTATCTGGCGAGGCAAAGGGCCGAAGCTATATTGGCGCTACGTGCATCCAAGCTTGATGGTCCGGGCTAGAGAGGTATTAACTTTAGAGGATATTCGGAGAAACACGAGGGGGAATTTGGTCGGGACGGCAAGATTTGAACTTGCGACCACTACACCCCCAGTGTAGTGCGCTACCAGGCTGCGCTACGCCCCGATTTTTCGTAATTTTAACTACTTTTACGGAAAGATGACAGCGCTGCGAGGCCTAATCTTTTCTACAAGGTGGCGATTACAGCTTCCAACTCATTGATGATTGTTTTTAGCGCCACATCGGAGACCGCAGAGACAGCTACGGGTTCGCTTTTGTCATTCATCTTTAACCGTGCGCCGCCTATCGTATAACCTTGTTCGTAGAGGAGGCTTTTAATCTGACGAATGAGAATAACATCTCCTCGCTGATAGTAACGGCGATTGCCGCGTCTCTTTACGGGTTTGAGCTGTGGAAATTCTGCTTCCCAATAACGCAGGACGTGGGGCTTCACCAAACACAGTTCGCCTACCTCACCAATCGTAAAATAGCGCTTCGGCGGTATTTCAGGCAGCTCGTCGTTATTCTTCGCTTCCAGCATAGCCCTCTACCCGTGCTTTAAGTTTTTGACCCGGACGGAAAGTGACCACCCGCCGCGCATTGATAGGAATTTCTTCGCCGGTTTTCGGGTTTCGGCCAGGACGCTCTTTCTTGTCGCGTAACTCGAAATTACCGAATCCTGAAAGTTTTACCTGTTCGTTAGACTCAAGTGAGGCACGAATTTCTTCGAAAAACTGCTCGACCACTTCTTTCGCTTCGCGCTTGTTCAACCCAAGCTCTTCGAACAGTCGTTCTGCCATGTCGGCCTTGGTTAGTGCACCGTCTGTCATATCAAACCCTCGTGTCGGTTTGTTTTGTGTAAAAACACACTAAAAATGTTAAATCGCCGCAGCGTTAAAGCTATAAAAGCAGAATTTAGATGCGTAATTCCGCTTTAAAATCGCTCTCTAGCACCTTGATGCAATTAGTAATAATAGCAGATATTTCTTCATCGCTAAGCGTGCGGGAAGGATGCTGCCAGGTCAAGCCAAATGCGATGGATTTTTTACCCTCACCCACACCAGCGCCGTCGTAAACATCAAACGTCGTCAACTCTGTCAGGTCACTACCGGCATTCGCACGGATGCTAGCTGCAATATCGCCTGCGGCGGTATCGACACCGACCACGATCGCGAGGTCACGACTGACTTCTGGGTATCGCGACAATACAGATGCGGCAGGCAACTGCCGCGTAACAAGCGCCTCGGTATTCAGTTCGAACAAATAAGCAGCGCTCGCAAAGCCAAACTGACGCTGCAGGCGCGGGTGAATAGCGCCTAGATGGCCTACACACTTTCCGGAAAAACGCACCTCTGCGCATTGCCCTGAATGCATAGCGGGGTGCTCGCTTTTCACAAATTCGACAGGCTCAGCATGCTCTCCTTTATTAGCTAACGATTCGACAATGCCTTTGATGTCATAGAAATCGACCGTCTTTTTCGGCTGATTCCAATTGATCGGCTCTGCGCTGCCATATATAAGCCCGGCGAGACAGCGGGTCTGCTTAATTTCACCCGCCACTTTCTCAAAAACTAGGCCCTCTTCGAACAAACGCACCCGTTCGCGCTGTCGATTCAGGTTGTAACTCAAAGTGGACAATAAACCAGGGAGGATGCTCGGGCGCATTACCGACATTTCAGCCGAGATCGGATTTTTAAGCACTACGGTCTGGCTCTCTGGGCAGACGCTACTAACTAATTCTGGATCGATAAAGCTGTAGTTGATTGCTTCTTGATAACCCTCAGCAACCAACCGCTGCTTTAATGCTGCGACGGGGCGGATACGCTCTGGGATCCTTGGCAACCGCTGAGCAGTCATACCCGGTGTTTCTGGCAAATTGTTGTAGCCGAATACGCGCGCTATCTCCTCGATCAAATCGGCTTCGATAGACACGTCGAAACGGAAAGAAGGCACGGTGAACACTATACCCTCGGCGTCTGCACTCTCTTCAACAAATCCCAACCTAGTAAGGATATCTAAAGATTCAGCCTGCGGCACATCGACGCCCAATAAGCGCTTAACATTCGCGAACTTGAGTCGTACTTGCCGAGTCTTCGGCAAATTGCCAATGGCAGTGCTTACAGGGCCCGCCTCCCCTCCTACTATCTCGAGCAATAACGCCGTTGCGCGCTCCAGCGCGCGTGCTTGTAACGCGTAATCTACACCGCGCTCATAGCGATGAGAGGCATCGGTATGCAGGCCATAGCCTCTTGCCTTACCCGCTATCGCGAGTTGCGAGAAAAACGCACACTCAAGGAAAATCGACTTAGTCTGACTCGTAACAGAGCTTGATAATCCGCCCATAATGCCCGCCATAGCGAGACCTTGCGTATCATCCGCTATCAGGAGGGTAGCCGAATCAAGAACAACCTCGCGGTCGTCTAAGAGTGTTAACTTCTCGCCCTCTTTCGCCAATCGAGCAGTCACTGTCCCGTGCAGCTTATCGGCGTCGAAAGCGTGCATCGGATGGCCTAATTCCAACAGCATGAGATTAGTGACATCTACGACCGGATCGATGCTTCTTAGCCCGCTGCGGCGCAGCCGTTCCTGCAACCAATAAGGGCTTGGGGTGGCGATATTGATATTCTCAATGACCCGACCCAAGTATTTCGGACACTCATCAGGTGCGGCTGTTGCTACCGGAATTTTGCGCTCAGTCGTGATTTTAACAGTTGGATAGTCGATCTCGTTGACCTGAGTGCGAGCGAGAACCCCCACTTCTCTTGCGAGACCAATCATGCCAAGACAATCACCGCGATTGGGGGTCAGGTCTAGCTCAATAAGCTGATCGTCTAATGAAAGTGCTAATCGAATATCTGCGCCTAAGGAAAGCGTTTCAGGAAGCTCGAGCAGGCCGTCCGATGACTCAGCAAGACCGAGCTCTTCAGCGGAGCAAAGCATGCCATTAGACTCGACACCTCGCAGTTTAGCGGCCTTGATTTTGAAGGGCTTGTCGCCGCCGTCTAGAACCGCACCGACCCTAGCAAACGGCACCAACAGACCCGCTCGTACGTTGGGCGCGCCACAGACAACTTGAAATTCAGTCGTGCCATCACTTACTCGGCAAACAGAAAGCTTGTCGGCATCTGGATGCTGCTCAGCACTCTCGACACGCCCAACCACTATGCCGCTGAACTGCGAAGCTGCGGGTGTTACACCGTCAACTTCGAGACCTGCCATCGTCAGCGTTTCAACGAGCTCAGCCGTCGCCATGCCCGGATCGACAAATTCTCGTAACCAGCTTTCGCTAAAAATCATGTTGAACTCACATTCGTTTGGTGGTCGTGCAGAACGAATACCCTTGGGGTCGACTCCCACCAAGGGCAATAACGACTAATTAAATTGCTGAAGGAAGCGAAGGTCATTCTCGAAATAGGTGCGCAAATCGCCTACTCCATAACGCAGCATCGCGAGGCGCTCGACACCCATGCCGAAGGCAAAACCGTTATGTGTTTCTGGGTCTATATTAGACATCTCGAGCACACTAGGATGCACCATGCCGCAACCCATCACTTCGAGCCACCCAGTGTGGCCACAAATTCTGCAGCCTTTTCCACCGCAGCTCACACACCCCATATCAACCTCAGCCGACGGCTCGGTAAAGGGAAAATACGACGGCCTAAAACGCACAGGAAGGTCCGCTTCAAAATAGGCTTGGAGAAATTCGATTACCGTGCCTTTTAGATCGGCGAAACTGACGTCTCTATCTATTAGCAGGCCTTCAACTTGATGGAACATCGGCGTGTGAGTCAGATCGGAATCGCAGCGATAAACTCGCCCCGGACAGATCATCTTGAAAGGAGGAGAACCGCCTTCCATCACCCGCACCTGAACCGGCGACGTATGCGTCCGCAAAACAGTCGCAGGGTCTATATAAAAAGTGTCGTGCATCGCACGCGCAGGATGGTGCGCGGGAATATTGAGCGCTTCGAAGTTATGATAATCATCTTCGATTTCGGGGCCCTCGGCCACTTCATAACCGCTGCCTGCGAATATGGCAGAGATGCGCTCTATAGTTTGCGTAATTGGGTGCAGACCGCCTTGATTCTGGCGTCGTCCTGGGAGGGTCACATCGATTGTTTCTGCTGCGAGTTGCGCGTTGAGGCTCTGCTCTACGATCGCTGTTTTACGCGCCGCGAGGGCTGCGTCGATTGCGCGTTTGACGACATTAATACGCTCGCCAGCCGCAGGTCGTTCGTCGGCAGGAAGTTGGCCTAGCGCCTTCAACTGCGCGGTTACCTCCCCCTTCTTACCTATATAATGGACACGCAAAGACTCCAGCGACTTTTCGTCGCTAGAGTCCTGTATTGCATCGAGTGCCTCTGTTAAGAGGCTATCTGGAGTTGCCATCGATCAGCCCTTGTCGAATCTTAATCCGACTCTATGGTGAGACTCTTCGCGGTGCCCTACTCTCGAACGAGAGGCACCGGTAGGAGATTCAGCGCAGAATTAGGCTGCGAGGCTAGCTTTCGCCTGATTGAGAATCGCATTGAATGCCGGCTTATCATGAACAGCCAGATCAGCCAATACACGACGGTCAACTTCGATGTTAGCCTTCTTTAAGCCAGCAATTAATCGGCTGTAAGTCATGCCATTAACACGTGCTTGGGCATTGATACGCGTAATCCAAAGAGCGCGGAATACACGCTTCTTAACGCGACGGTCACGGTAGGCATATTGACCTGCTTTTGTAACTGCCTGAACCGCTACGCGGTAGATACGACTACGGGCACCGTAGTAGCCTTTTGCTTGCTTTAAAACTTTTTTGTGACGACGATTAGCGACGACGCCGCGTTTAACTCGAGCCATGTGAGATCTCCTTTGACCTTAGATTAGATTTCGCGAAGCATGCGTTTCACCGCAGGCATGTCGGACGCATGAACGGCACTCGTGCCGCGCAGCTGACGCTTTCGCTTAGTCGTCATCTTGGTGAGGATGTGACTCTTATAGGCGCTTTTACGCTTGTAACCGGAGGCGGTTTTCTTGAACCGCTTCGCAGCACCACTGTGGGTTTTTAACTTTCCAGCCATTGTCTAACTCCGCATTTGCTCCCATAGGTCATTGCCTTGGGGCTAAAAGTATCGATACCTGCACAAACGGGGAAATCAGTTCCTAGTGATAATCGAGCATATTCGACTATTCTAGACGCTGACCCTCAGCTTATTGCGGGCGCTTTTTGACCGGCGCTAAGACCATTACGATCTGCCGACCTTCCATCTTGGGCTCCTGCTCCACGGTACCGAATTCCTCTAAATCCTTGCGGATTCGATTCACTAGTTCCATGCCAAGATGTTGATGGGCCATTTCCCGACCGCGGAATCGTAACGATACCTTGGCCTTGTCCCCATCTTCGAGAAAACGTGTCAGGTTGCGTAGTTTTACCTGATAGTCCCCTACTTCCGTCCCTGGTCTAAACTTAATCTCCTTAACCTGAGTCCGACGCTGCTTCTTCTTGCTTGCAGCCTTTTGCTTCTTCAGTTCGAAGATATGCTTACCGTAGTCCATTAGCTTACAGACTACCGGATCTGCATCTGGTGCGATTAACACGAGATCGTGTTTTATCGCCGCGGCGGCTTCTCTTGCCTCCGCTATCGACACGATGCCCAACTGCTCTCCCTCGACTCCTACTAGGCGGACCTGCTCGGCTTCGATGTGCTCATTAATTATGGGCTTTTTAGAACTGCTCCTCATGGCTTGCGCGAACGCTCATCCCTCGTGTCAATTAATTTGGATATCGCATATCAGCTTAAATTACTGATTTTGCTAAATAAAATTATACTCGGCCACCTACAACCGGCTAGCTAGCGGATTGTGTACGGCCGAAAAGGGCGACATCATCGCTCAAATGAGAGCAAAAGTCATCCACTGTCATCACCCCGAGGTCTTCACCTCCTCGCGTGCGCACCGCTACCGAGCCAGAGTCGACCTCTTTGTCGCCGACGACTAATAAATAGGGCACTTTTTGCATTGCATGCTCACGAATCTTAAAACCAACCTTTTCATTGCGCAGATCCGAACTAACCCGAATGCCTTTCGCTGCGAGTTTCGCTTCAACCTCACGAACGTAGTCAGCTTGCTTGTCGGTGATGTTCATTATGATAGCCTGCTCTGGGGCGAGCCAGGTTGGCATCGCGCCGGCGTAATGCTCTATCAACACGCCAATGAAACGTTCGAACGAACCAAGAATCGCGCGGTGTAACATCACCGGTTCTTTTCGGCTGCTGTCTTCGGCAACATAGCTCGCGCCGAGACGACCCGGCGTGTTGAAGTCGACTTGAATAGTGCCGCATTGCAGAATGCGCCCCATGCAGTCTTTCAACGAACACTCAATTTTGGGGCCATAAAACGCACCCTCGCCTGGTACCAATTCCCATGGCAAGCCGGTCGCATTGAGCGCGTCTTTCAACGACTGCTCCGACTGATCCCAGATCTCGTCAGATCCTACCCGCTTTTCTGGGCGCGTCGACAAGCGCAGGATAACCTCATCGAAGCCGAAGTCTTTATAGACGGCAAATAGCAAGTCCATAAACTTGGCCACTTCGCTTTGAATCTGGTCTTCGGTGCAGAAAATATGTCCGTCGTCTTGAACAAACGCTCTCACCCGCATCAATCCATGCATGCTGCCAGAAGGCTCATAGCGATGGCATGAACCAAATTCAGCTAATCGCATCGGCAGGTCGCGATAGCTTTTGAGGCCTTGGTTAAATACCTGAATATGGCAAGGGCAGTTCATTGGCTTGATCGCGTACATGCGGTTCTCAGACTCAACGCTGAACATCTCATCAGAGAACTTCGCGGCGTGACCCGAACGCTCCCAAAGGCTGTAATCGACGAGCTGCGGGGTATTGATCTCGAGATAACCGTTGTCGTTCTGAACCTTGCGCATGTACTGCTGAACGGCTTGATAAACACCCCAACCCTTAGGATGCCAGAACACCATACCAGGCGCTTCTTCTTGGAAATGGAAGAGATTAAGCTGCTTGCCTAGCTTGCGGTGATCGCGCTTCTCTGCTTCTTCGATGCGCTGCAAATATTGCTTTAGGTCTTTAGGCGTTGCCCACGCGGTGCCATAAATTCGTTGCAGCATGGCGTTGCTAGAATCGCCGCGCCAATAAGCACCGGCGACTGAGGTCAATTTGAAGGCTTTAAATTTATTGGTGTTAGGAACGTGTGGACCGCGGCAGAGGTCGATGAAATCACCCTGCTTGTAAAAAGAAAGATCCTCATCGCCAGGAATACTCTCAATAATTTCGACTTTATACTCTTCACCCATCGCTTTGAACATCGACACTGCTTCGTCGCGACTCATGACTGAGCGATGAACCTCAAGCCCCTCTTTTACGATGTCACCCATCGCTTTCTCGATAGCCTCGAGATCTTCTGGAGTAAAGGGACGCTCGAACGCGAAATCGTAGAAGAAACCATCTTCGATCACCGGACCGATAGTTACCTGAGCTGCCGGGAATAAACGCTGTACGGCTTGCGCCATGAGATGGGCGCAGCTGTGGCGGATGACTTCGAGGCCATCGCTGTCGCGCTCGGTGATGATTGCAATCTCGGCATCACGCTCAACCATCGTCGAGAGGTCAACTAGCTCGCCGTTTATGCGCCCAGCTAGCGCTGCCTTCGCAAGGCCCGCGCCGATTGATTCTGCGATTTGTGCAACGCTTAAGGCTGCGTCATATTGGCGCTTGCTGCCGTCTGGCAAGGTAACTTCGAGCATGGGATTCACTTTAAAGAGTTGGAATTATGAGTAATAGAAGTGCTGTCGCTCGCCTATCAATACTATTCCGGCGGCTTGCGGCGCGGATGTCGAAGCGCTCTCGCAAAACCCTATCAAAAAGACTCTGCTGACACCTCCACCCTAACCACCCCACCGAGCAACTCAGTGCAGATTTCATGGAAGATCTTATGATCCTACTGAAAATCTTACCGAAGATCAGAGAGCGGTCTGTAGAATGGTAGGCACGACCAGATTCGAACTGGTGACCTCTACCATGTCAAGGTAGCGCTCTAACCAACTGAGCTACGCGCCTATTTCACCCTACAGAAGGATCGCAGATTATACGGAATGGCATACAGTCCTGTCGATTCTTTTCTCACTATTCATTGTCCTGTCTCGACCAGCCATTCGGGCCAAGAACAACGCTAGGCGATCAGACGATGTCTTAATTCGGCGATGCGATCGCGCGTTTGGGCCGCCTCTTCGAAAGACAGATTTTTAGCGTGCTCATACATCTGCCCCTCGAGTACCGTGATTTCCTTAGCAACCGCTTTCGGATCATTAAAGTCTAATTGCGCGTAGGCACCGGACTTCTCAGCTATCCCCCTACCCTTCGTTCGTTCTCGCGTAGCAGGATTCGCGTAAGCGCCCTCCATTACGTCGAGAATGCGCTTACTCACGCCAATCGGCGTGATGTTATGCTCTTTATTATAAGCGACCTGCACTTCTCGGCGTCGATTAGATTCATCCATCGCACGCTGCATCGAACCCGTTATCTTATCGGCGTAGAGAATCGCTTTTCCGTTGAGATTTCGCGCGGCACGTCCGATCGTCTGAATAAGTGAGCGATCGGAGCGAAGGAAACCTTCTTTGTCGGCATCGAGGATAGTAACAAGGGCGACTTCCGGAATATCTAAGCCTTCGCGTAACAAGTTAATGCCTATCAAAACATCAAACTTACCGAGACGCAGGTCACGGAGAATCTCAGAACGTTCAACGGTATCGATATCGGAGTGCAGATAGCGCACGCGAACGCCATGCTCGGCGAGGTAATCTGTCAGATCCTCCGCCATACGTTTCGTTAAGACAGTCACCAGGACGCGCTCGCCATCCGCGGTCACACGAGTGACCTCAGATAATAAGTCGTCTACCTGCGTTGTCGCAGGACGCACCTCAAGCACCGGATCAAGCAAGCCCGTAGGCCGAACGACCTGCTCAACCCTCGCCCCCTCATTCGCTTCCTCGTATTTACCCGGGGTCGCCGACACGAATATTATTTGCGGGGTAAGATCCTCCCATTCCTCAAATTTTAAGGGCCGGTTATCGAGTGCGGAAGGCAATCTAAATCCGTATTCTACCAAAGTCTCTTTGCGCGACCTGTCACCTTTAAACATCGCTCCAAGCTGCGGAATCGAGACATGAGACTCATCCGACACAATAATCGCGTTGTTCGGCAGGTAGTCGTAAAGTGTCGGGGGCGGTGCGCCCGCTGGGCGGCCTGAAAGATAACGAGAGTAATTTTCGATACCGTTGCAGTAGCCAAGTTCTTGAATCATCTCTAAGTCGAATTTGGTTCGCTGTTCCAACCGCTGCGCTTCGACTAGGCGATTATTAGCATGCAGAAAGCCCAACCTATCTTTAAGTTCAACTTTTATGTGATCAAGCGCATTTAGCAGGGTATCGCGCGGTGTGACGTAATGAGACTTAGGAAAGACCGTAAGCCTTGGCACCTCCTTTACCACCGCGCCTGTGAGTGGATCAAAATAGGACAGCTTTTCAATCTCATCATCAAACAACTGAATTCGAATAGCGTTTCTTTCGGACTCTGCCGGATAGATATCGATAACATCGCCTCTCACTCGATAGGTCGCGCGCTTCAGCTCCATATCGTTTCGTGTGTATTGAAGCTCTGCAAGACGCTTAAGCAGTGTTCGTTGCTCAATTTTATCTCCTCTGTCTAGATGAACGACCATCTTTAAATAGGCCGAAGGATCACCGAGTCCGTAAATCGCCGAGACGGTAGCAACAACGATCACATCTGATCGCTCCATAAGCGCTTTCGTAGCAGACAACCGCATCTGCTCGATGTGATCATTGATCGAGGAGTCCTTTTCAATGAAGAGATCAGACGCGGGGACATACGCCTCAGGCTGATAGTAATCGTAGTAAGAAACGAAATACTCGACGGCATTGTTAGGAAAAAATTCCTTAAATTCTCCGTAGAGCTGCGCCGCAAGCGTTTTGTTCGGCGCCATAACCAGAGCCGGTCTTTGCGATCGCTCAATTACATTCGCAATCGTAAACGTCTTGCCTGACCCGGTTACGCCCAGCAAAGTTTGCGCACGCAGACCGTCGTCTAATCCCTCAAGAAGCCCCTCAATGGCTTGCGGTTGATGACCGGCGGGCTTGAAGTGTGAATGAATCTCAAATTTTTCGCTCATGGAAGGGGAGAAATCCTTTTTCTTTTACCAAGTCTATTAACACGCACTTCAGGCGACAAAAAGGCTAAATAGCCCAAAAATTGTCGATTAGGGAAGTAGCCTACACTAGAATCGCATCAACTGCTTAGTGAGTGTTGACCCTCAACTCATTTCTCATTACTATACGCGCGGTTCGACGGTAATCGATCGCGATTAGCCGTAGAATTTTTGCCCAATAGCTCAATGGTAGAGTAGGTGACTGTTAATCACTTGGTTCGTGGTTCGAGTCCACGTTGGGCAGCCAATTTTGTGAAATCGAACTCTCGCATCACCAGTGGTGCGAGAGCTTCACAAAACGGTCTTCTTTCCAACTGGCGTTTCTTCGCTGGGGTTTTTAAGCTGGGGTTTCTTCAACTGGGGTTTCTTCAACTAGGTTATCTTAAGCTAGGGTATCTTCAGCCAAGCTGTTTCCAACCAACGCCTTTCCAAGCAGGGTCTCTTCAACCTAGTTCTCTCCCACCAGACTTTCTTAGCCTTTATTCCCCCTGATGCTGAATGTTTTCCACCCCCTGAGCTTCGCTGGATAATTATTCATCATCGTAGCTCTTACTGTTTAGGATTTGGATAAGGTGCGATATAGTCTGCTCTCGCAGAAATTTAGCGTACACGGCGCACACTCACGCACGCTTTACTTAGCACGTTGCGTAGCGAGCAAATCGCCATCTAACTTTCGTATCAAACACTTATCAGGGAGCTCAACATGCGCAAAATGGTTGCCGCATTAAGTTTGTTTATAGTCACACTATTCGCCTCAGTAATAGCGAGCGCCCAAAACAATCCCGTGGTTGTAATGGAAACCAACAAAGGCACGATTAAAATTGAAGTCTGGCAAGATAAAGCGCCATTATCAGCGGCGAACTTTTTGCGTTATGTAGACGAGAATTACTATGACGGGCTGATATTCCATCGCGTGATACCGGGTTTTATGGCACAAGGCGGCGGCTTTGATGAAGACATGGTGCAAAAGTCGACATTCGAAACGATTAAGAATGAGGCAAGCGCAGATATGCCTAACAACCGTGGGACGCTCGCCATGGCGAGGACTAATGTTGTTGACAGCGCGACAAGTCAGTTCTTCATTAATCTGGTCGACAATAACTTTTTAAACCACACAGATGAAACGCCGCGTGGCTTTGGTTACGCTGTGTTCGCTGAGGTTATTGAGGGAATGGACATTGTTGATGCTATGGCAACAGTC
>Ga0115568_10000708_pt1 | contig 24479 bp, 18 predicted proteins | sample COGITO_mtgs_1204_FD_87296 | JGI IMG/M metagenome (GOLD analysis project Ga0115568, IMG submission 87296) | Pelagic marine microbial communities from North Sea - COGITO_mtgs_120426 | ecosystem: Environmental > Aquatic > Marine > Epipelagic | place: Germany:Helgoland, sampling site Kabeltonne...
CTAACCAAAAAGCGCCCCGACCAGCTGCTATTCAGCATTGATCTCGCTGCGCATAAAATGACGATCGGCGTCAGTGGCGACACCGTCTGGCGACGCATTCGCTCGCCACAGCACAAGGACCACTTCACCCTAATTGAGGGCGAACAAGCCAAACACTGGCTGCATCAACGACGCTTTTTTGATCAAATCATCGACGCAACACAGGGAGCGGGCAGCATCACTGCCATCGAAACAAGCACCTGGAAGGAATCCGCTTGCCTCCAAGTCACCACCCTCGACACCGACGGCATCTCGACCAAGACACTCGTCGACCCGCAAACAATGTACCCTATTGCGGAACTGCATGCCCGAGACGACGGCACAACCAAGCTAACTACATATAGCGATTATCGTAAAATCGACGGGATCCCTTTACCGTTCCAAATAGAATCCTCAATCGACGGGAAGCCGCTAAGCCGCATCCGCCTGAAAAGTGCAAAACTCAACTCAGGCGTGCTCTCTGCATTATTCAAGGTGCCCGAATCGCTACTAACGAACGACTAAGGCTGCACACATTTAACGACTCGCAACACTGCCCCACGGGGCAAGAAGCCTCGCCGCCATAAGGTCTCGAAACAATAACGCCACACGAGCGTGGAAACGGCGGAGCGTTTCCCTCCATACACGTCGCCAACAAGCACCGCCGGCATTATTAACGCGCACCACTGGAGGGCAATGCGCAGCCATTGCCGCCGAGCCCCGGCCCATACACACGCCAAGAGCGAGGAAACGGCGGAGCGTTTCCCTCCATACACATGGCTGACAAGCACCGCCGGCATTATTAACACGCACCACTGGAGGGCAATGCGCCGCCATTGCCGCCGAGCCCTCGCCCAGACACACGCCAAGAGCGTGGAAACGGCGGAGCGTTTCCCTCCGGACCCGACCGCCAGCGCCGCCGAGCCTCAGCTCTCCGACAACAGGCCATACCCGCTAGCCCAGCACCTCGCGCAAGGCTGCAATCACCTCGCCCGCGGCATCCAGCTGCACCCAGTAAATCATATCGCGGCACTTTTTCTCGTTGGTAACCAGGCCCGCCTGGCGGAGAATGCGCAAATGGTGGGAGGTCGCCGGCTGCGAAAGGCCGATCAACTCGGCAATTTTAGAGACATTGCACGCATCCTCGCAGGTGGGTTCGGTCGGCAAAATCCGTAGAATCTGCAAGCGCACGGGGTCGCCGATCGCCCAAAGTTGCTTGGCAAGTGTATCGAGATCAGGTTTTGTTTGAGCAGTAGGCATTGACTTATTTAAGTATGTGGATACGTAAATTTGTTTTGCAAATCAAGCTTTCGAGCTGAATTTATTTCATCTGCCGCAGTTCGGTCCGCCACCTCTCACACCTTCCCACCCACGCTTCATGTATCCAAACGACTCTCTCAACAACTGGCATAGTGGCCAAGGGCTCTGGGCCGATGTGCCTGCGGCAAAATGGAACGACTGGAAGTGGCAGCTCAAAAACCGTATCACCTCGCTGGAGCAGCTGGAGGAGCATCTGGAACTGTCAGCCGACGAGCGCGCAGGCTGCCTGTTCGCCAAGGACAAGCTGGCGCTCGCGATTACGCCGTATTTCTTCAACCTGATCGACCACGATGATCCGAACGACCCGGTGCGTCGACAAGTCGTGCCGCGCGCGGGTGAGATGCACACCGCGCCCGAAGAACTGCTCGACCCCGTCGGCGAAGAAAACACCAAACCGGTCGATGGCATCGTGCACCGCTACCCCGACCGCGTGCTATTCCTCGTCACCGATCGTTGCGCCAGCTACTGCCGCTATTGCACCCGCAGTCGCTTGGTTTCGAACGCGCAGGACTATAACTTCCACCCCGAATTCGAGAGTGGCCTCGAATACATCCGCACCCACCCGGAAATCCGCGACGTACTCCTAAGTGGCGGCGACCCGCTTCTATTGTCAGATCGTAAGCTCGACTACCTACTCGGCGAGTTGCGCAAGATCCCGCATGTTGAATTCATACGCATCGGCTCGCGCATCCCGGTGTTCTTGCCTCAGCGCATTACACCCGAGCTCTGCGAAATCTTCAAAAAGCACGGCCCGATCTGGCTAAGCATTCACGTCAACCACCCGAACGAGTGCAGCCACGCGCTGCGTGATACCTGCGAGCGCCTTTCTTTCGCCGGCGTGCCAATCGGCAATCAATCAGTGCTGCTCAAAGACGTGAACGATGACGCCGAGGTGATGAAATCGCTCATTCACCGTCTGCTGATGATGCGCGTGCGCCCTTATTATCTGTATCAATGCGACTTGATCACCGGCAGCGCCCACCTCCGAGCGGATGCACGTAAAGGCATTGAAATCATGCGAGCCTTGCGCGGGCATACCACCGGCTACGCAATCCCACAGTTCGTGATCGATGCTCCCGGCGGTGGCGGCAAAATCCCGATCAACCCGGAATACGTCAAAGAAGTAACCGATACGGAAATTATAATGCAGAACTTCCAAGGCAACGAATATCGCTACCCCTTAATCGACGCGGCACAACAAGCGATCGACCCCGAGGCACCGAAGCTCGAACCGATCTTGACGTAGCTGTAAGAATCATCCGCACACAGCACTCCGACCGCTTTTTTAGCATTGCGGTTCAGCGTGCATCGACTTTTCTCTGGGTTTTCCTCGCTCAATCAAAACAGAGATAATTCGATGACTTTATTTTTTGCTATTTTCGGTGCCCTTGGACTCTTCCTTTACGGAATGAAGGTAATGAGCGAGGGCCTGCAGAAGGTTTCCGGTGAAGGACTGCGTGCGCTCATCCGCAACATGACACGCAACCGCCTCTCCGGGATCGTCAGCGGCACACTAATGACGACACTGGTCCAGTCTTCCAGTGCGACGACCGTGATGATCGTCAGTTTCGTCAACGCGCGCCTGCTGACGCTCACCGAATCGATCGGCATGATCATGGGAGCCAACCTCGGCACCACGACCACGTTCTGGATCGTCGCATTCCTCGGCTTCAAGTTCAGCCTAGCAAAAATCGCCCTGCCTTGCGTTGGCATCGGCGTGGCAATGATCTTCTTCAAGCGCCCGAAAGTGCGCGATTCGGGTGAAGCCCTGATCGGCTTCGGCTTACTCTTCTTGGGCTTGAGCTTGCTCAAGAAAGCCGTCCCCGATGTTAAGTCCAGCCCGGAACTCTTTTCGTTCCTGCAAGACTGGAGCGGCATGGGCATGGGCTCCGTCGCCATCTTCTTTCTGTTCGGAATCATTTTGACGGTTGTGGTGCAATCCTCGTCAGTCGCGGGTGCGATCACGCTGACTCTGGCGGCCAAGGGCTGGATTGGCTACGAAGACGCCGCAGCCATCGTGCTCGGCGAAAACGTTGGCACTACGATTACCGCCAACCTTGCGGCCATGACCGCCGGCACTGAAGCCAAACGAGCGGCACGCGCTCACTTCATGTTCAACATCATTGGCGTACTGTGGATGATCCCGCTATTCTACATCTTTGCGGATATGATCGATCGTCTAGTGCCGGGCGATTCCAATGACAAAGAGTACACGCTTTACCACCTCGCACTGTTTCACTCGATGTTCAACCTGACAAACATCTGCATGCAGTTACCGTTTGTGAAACAACTTGCAATAATCGCCACAAAAATGGTGAGCGACAAGGGCGAGGACGAAGCATCACTTGAAGGTGAGCACATCAATTACCAAGCGCCCAACCTACCGCAAACCGGCGAGATCAACCTTGCAGAAGCTGAGCGCGAAATCAAAGGCATGGCCGAGCTTACCCGCGAGATGTTCCGTGGCTTCAACGAAGTTTACGAGAACCCCGACAAAGACCTCTCCGCTCGCGTTAAGGAACTCAAAGCGATGGAAGAGCGCAGCGACCGTCTCGCCTTCGACATCACACAGTACTTAATCTACTGCACCTCTTCAGAGCTCAGCCGCAAGCGCCTGAACGAAGTCACTGTAATGCTGCGAGTGATCTCCGAGCTCGAAGAGATCTGCGACTGCGCCTACAATCTGGTGCGCCTGGCCGAGCAGAAATACAATAAGCAACGCGTTCTGCCGGAAGGTACGCAGGAAGCAATTCGCAACTTCTGCGGTCCAGTCGATCAATTCATGGGCTTCTACATCGAGAGCCTCACTAAAAAAGTGACAGCGGCCGATATCGAAGTTGCTCAGCAACTCGAAGACACCATCGACGCTTCCCGCAAAAAGCTACGCCGCGAAGCCGTGCGACGCATGAGCGACCAAGCCAACATCAAATCTGAAATGCTTTACATCGACATCCTCAACAACATTGAAGGCATCGGTGACCACTCGCTCAACATCCTGAAGCTCCTCAGTCAGATCGACTAAGATACAGGCTACTAGGACCGCTGGGGTCCACGTTCTAAAAACGTGGATCCTTTGACAATCGCATGCAATTTTGCGATTTATAGCAGCATGAAACGCGCGCCCCGGATTCGATGCACCTTGCTAGCGATTTTGTGCGCGCTGCTACACTGCTCGATGGCGCATGGCTCAGAAGTCACACATGCCGCGTCGCTGCTCAGCTCATGGGATGCATTTGCATTCAAAATAGAGAACACACAATGCCGCGTAGGCATTGCCTCGGTAAAGCTGTCCGTCAGCAAGCTGACGCCTAAAGGTGGCAATCTGGTCGCCACCTATTCGATCGACGTCCCACTTAGTAAATCCAGCAGCGACACGGGCCTAATCGTCCTACCAATCGAGCTGACAGTCGATCAACTCGGGACACGAGGCGGCACGCTGACAGGCGTCGCGTATAGCAATAAAGAGGGCGCGACGCCCAACAAAATCATTTGTGAAGTCCGCCCACACGAAGACCAAGGCATCCGCTTGTCGATCATCACCGACAAACGCACGCTCAAGTTCAAGTCACGCTACACCGTGATCGCAACCGCCACAGACAGCTAGGGGCGCTACGCGCCGCCGGGTCCGCGCAAGATCAAGCGTACGCCATCCAGACGCAGGTGCGCTTTGGCGATATGTCGCGTCACATCGGCGATCACGTTTTCCGCAATCTTGATCTCTTGTTCACGTACATTCGGATTGACCTTGCGAAGCTCCTTCAAGCGATTCGCCTCTCCGTCCAACCGCGCATGTGCCTCGCTCATCGCAGTCTGCAACAAAGTCGACTTCTGCTTCCGAGCGTACTCTCGGGCCGACTTCAACATCTCGGGCACCAATGCCTGCAACAGCGCGGGGTTCTGCTTCAGGCGAAAGACTGCTTCATCCCGCGCATGCTGATTAATGAGCGCATGCAGATAATCCTCAGAACAATCCTGCCCCGACATATCGACCACAACACGCACCGGAGTCGGCGGCAGGAAGCGGTCCACATGCAGGCGCGCAGGCGCCACGCTCTCGAGCACATAAATTGCCTCAATCAAAATCGGCGGGGCATCCACGGTTTCGTCACCCCAGACCACAATCGAGCTGTTGCCCTTTTCTGAGCTTAAAATCAAATCGATCGAACCACGCACCATCGGATGATCCCACGTAAGAAAGCCAACATCTTCACGCCCCAGCGCTCGCTTACGATCACAAGTGACCATCATGCCCTCTTCCGGCAGTCCAGGAAAGCAATCGGTAAACAGCTGCCCCGGCGACAGGTGATAGCTCCGATCATCAATATCCTCCACCGTCACCCCAAAGTGATCGAAAATCCGGTTCATAAACTGATCCAGAGTCCGGTCGGCATCCAGCACCTGGATCTGATCCACCAGCTGACTGGAGACATCTTCGCGAAACGAATTCAATGCGATCAAGCGGTCTTGCCCCTGCCCCAGTTTCGCCTCCAAGTCTTGACGAAAGCCACGACTCTCCTCGATCAGCGCATCCGCTTTTTTGAGCAACGCCTGTCCTCCCTGGTGATAGACCGGCCCGAGTTCACGCACCGCGTCACCGAATTGATCCAAATACGCATAGCCGCCCTTGAGCGAATGCTCCACCCCGTCAAGCCCCTCATGGTGCCAGCGCATGAGCAACTCCGTGCTACTATTCTCTAAGTAAGGGAGGTGCACTTTAATCGTTTCGGCTTGCCCGATGCGATCCAGCCGACCGATACGCTGCTCCAACAGCTCTGGATTGAGCGGCAAATCGAACAGCACCAGATGATGTGCAAACTGAAAGTTACGCCCCTCGCTGCCGATCTCCGAACAAAGCAAGATACGCGCACCCTCCGCTTCGGCAAACCACGCGGCATTGCGGTCGCGCTGCACCAAGGTCAACTCCTCATGGAAGACCGCAGCCTTCACGTTGAGCTCGCCACTCAATGCATCATAAATCGCCTGCACCTTCTCTTGGGTGCGACAAATCAGCAATACCTTCTCCTCGCCCAATTCACGCAACAAATCCGCTAACCACTTGATCCGCGGACCATGCCGATAATCCACAGGCTCGGCAACGTCCGCAGGCCCCGTCTCAAAGTCAAACTCACGCAACAAGCGCGCCTGCAATTCGGCTTCGGACAGTGTCTTGCGTGTGGTCAATTTTTGTGGCAGCCCCTTGCGCACGGGGAACCCCGTCAATGAATCACGCGAATTTCTAAAAATCACACGCCCGGTGCCATGCCGGTCCACCAGCTCATCTAGCAGCGCCTTGCGGTCCTTTAAACGCTCTGCAAATTCCGCGTCGCTATATTCTTCGAACACCTCACGTAAGAACGCCCCCTCGACCTTGGTCAACTTCTTGCCGTTTAGCAACTTACCTGCCACCGCCGCCACTTCAGTATATTCCGTCTGCTCCTGCTTAAACTGTTCCAAGTCAGGGTAGCGCTCCGGATCCAGCAAACGCAGACGTGCAAAGTGCCCCTCTGCGCCCAACTGCTCGGGTGTGGCGGTCAACAGCAGCAGGCCATGGCTCTTGCGCGTCAGTGCCTCAACCAACTGATACTCCGGACTCACGACCTCGGGCGTCCACTCCAGGTGGTGCGCTTCGTCGACGACCAGCATATCCCACTTCGCATCGATCGCATGCTTCGCCCAGCGTTCGTCACCCAGCAACGTGCCAATGCTGCAAATCACCAACTGATCTTCCATAAAGGGATTCGCCTCAGGGTCCGCATCCACGATCGATTGGCAGCGTTGCGCATCAAATAAATTGAACCACAAATTGAAGCGACGCAGCAGCTCGACAAACCACTGGTGGACCAACGACTCCGGCAGCACGATCAGCATGCGTTCGGCGCGCCCGGTCAGATGCAAGCGGTGTAAAATCAAGCACGCCTCAATCGTTTTGCCCAGCCCGACCTCATCCGCCAGCAACACGCGCGGCATGTAGCGGTTGGCCACTTCGGATGCAATGTAGAGCTGATGTGGAATCAGGTCGATACGCCCGCCAGCGAAGCCCGCGACGTCCGATTTGCGCATCGCATGTTGACGCGCAATCGTCTCATAGCGCAGCTCGAACGCATCCGACTGATCAATCTGCCCACCGATCAAGCGGTCTTCCGGCTTACTGAAACTGATGGTATCCGCCAGTTCCGCCTCCGGCACCTCGATACCGCCGCCAACATAAGTCAGCAGTCCGTCCAACTCACGCACCTCCTCCACCAAAACGACTGCACCTCCCTGAGAATGAATCGTATCGCCGACCCGAAACTCGACCCGCTTGATCGGCGCATTGGCCGGCGCATACAGGCGCGCTTCACTGGCTGCAGTAAAGATAAGTCGTATCTGGTGCCGAGATACCGACTCCAAAATACCAAGTCCAAGTTCCGGTTCTGTTTCACTTATCCAGCGCTGTCCGATCTTAAAGTCTGCCATCGCCCGAACGTCAACGAGGGCAGAGCAGTTTGTCAAAGCGAAGATAGCAAAAGCGTATACTATCCCAGCGCATGCCCAAGGTCAGCCGTTTCACAACGACAACCGTACTAGGCCCACAGCAGAATCGCCCCCAATACCGCCATCACAGCAAGCAACGGAAACAACACGGACGAGAGACGCCCCTCAAAACCTTTAAGCGCCGATTCTACCGATGGGATCGGCGCCTGCGCGCGCTTTGCTTCGCCACTCCTCAAATCCTTAGTTTTCAGTGTACTCACGTAGTTAACAAAAGCATAAAAAGCCCTAGCCACAAAGGAAATTCGATGCCGAGGGTGACTTTTAACAGACGTCTAACAAGCGCAACGGTCGCCGCCCTAGCGTCTACCCCAAAGACTTGGCCGCCTGCCGCTCAAATGAGTTTGCCTCTTTTGAATTGAGCCCAAGCCTGACCACATGTCCGACACCCCCACCAACCTTGCAAGTCTCACCATTCCAGATGGCGTCGTCGCGCCCGAAGCCTACGCGCGTTGCTCGCATTTGGCGATTGGCGCTCATCAGGATGATTTAGAGTTCATGGCCTTTCACGGCATCAACACGTGCTACGGCGACGACTGCCTCTGGTTTGGCGGGGTGACCTGCACCGACGGCGGCGGCAGTGCACGCGGCGGAAAATACACCGACTATAGCGACGAACAAATGAAAGCAGTGCGCAGGGATGAACAGCGTCAGGCCGCCGAGATCGGGCAATACAGTTTCGTCAACCAACTCGGCCTCAGCAGCGCGAGCATCAAAGACCCCGATCAACGCAATACACTAGTCGACCAACTAGAAACCATTCTGCTGCAAACACAACCCGACGTGCTATACACCCACAACCCAGCCGACAGGCATGCCACCCATGTCGCCGTGTGCACAGCTGTGCTCGAAGCCGTGCGCCGCGTACCGCCCTACTCCCGACCGAAAAAAGTGTACGGCTGTGAAGTCTGGCGCGACCTCGACTGGCTGTGCGACGACGACAAAGTCGCACTCGATGTGAGTGGCAACACCGCACTCGCGGAAAAACTCAACGCCTGCTTCGACTCCCAAATCGCCGGCGGCAAAAACTACGGCCAAGCCGTGATGGGCCGCCGCCAAGCAAACGCCACCTTCTTTGATTCCCACAGCGTGGATGTCATCGACCAGTTGTGGTTCGCCATGGACCTCACACCCCTCGCCGAAGACGATCAACTGGATGTGAAAGCATACGTGCAGACAAAAATAAAGCGCTTCGAGCAGAGTGTCATCGACGGCTTGGCTTAATCGCTGCCCTCGACGACTACGCATCGCAGAGGCTGCGGCAAACATGCGGCACAAGAGTGTACCGCCTCCGCTCACCCCAACAGGAGCATGGACACTCCTGTCCATCGACCGCGTACAACACACACCGCGTAACCGATGCGGCACAAGAGTGTACCGCCTCCGCTCACCCCAACAGGAGCATGGACACTCCTGTCCATCGCCCGCGTACAACAGACACCGCGTAACCGACGCGGCACAAGAGTGTACCGCCTCCGCTCACCCCAACAGGAGGATGGACACTCCTGTCCATCGCCCGCGTACAACAGACTCCGCGCAACCGATGCGGCACAAGAGTGTACCGCCTCCGCTCACCCCAACAGGAGGATGGACACTCCTGTCCATCGACCGCGTACAACAGACACCGCGTAATCGACGCGGCACAAGAGTGTACCGCCTCCGCCCAACCCAACAGGAGGATGGACACTCCTGTCCATTTACACGCCCCACGATCGCCATTTTCCGTGGTTGAATTTCTGCAAGGTATCCGCTTTCCTGCTCCGTATGGAAGCAAACGCGAACAACGCCACGGTCGGCATCATCATGGGCAGCCAGTCAGACTGGTCCACTATGGGCGAGGCTGCGGCCTTGCTCAAACAACTGGAGATCCCTTTCGAAACAAAAATTGTCAGTGCACACCGCACGCCACAATTGCTGTACTCGTATGCCGAGACTGCAGAGGCGCGTGGCATTCAAATCATCATCGCTGGTGCCGGCGGCGCCGCCCACCTGCCCGGTATGACGGCTGCCATGACTCACCTGCCCGTACTCGGCGTACCCGTTCAGTCCAAAGCGCTAAGTGGGCAGGACTCCCTCCTTTCCATCGTACAGATGCCGGCCGGCATTCCGGTCATGACGCTGGCAATCGGCGTTGCCGGTGCGAAAAACGCCGCGCTCTCGGCTGCTTCCATTCTGTCCCTAAATGATCCCGCTGTTTGCGAACGCCTCAAAGCGTTCCGCGCCAACCAAACCAGCACGGTACTCGCAACGGAACTGCCGGAGGCCTAAACCCATGAGGGCTGCGGAAATGACGGAGCATTTCCCTCCACCTCTCAAAACTGGAGTTGCGGAAATGACGGAGCATTTCCCTCCACCTCTCAAAAATGAAATTGCGGAAATGACAGAATATCACCCTTCATCTCGCAAAACTGGAGGGCAACGCTCCGTCGTTGCCGCCGCATCACAGACAATCGAATTTTCCCCATGATCACTCCCGGAAGCACTATCGGAATCCTCGGCGGTGGCCAACTCGGCCGCATGCTCATTCTCGCGGGCCGCACACTCGGCTATCGGTTTCATGTGTTTGAACCCAAGGGCCCTTGCCCCGCAGGTATGGTCGCTGACCTAGAAGTCAACGCCCCCTACACCGACCACGCCGCACTGCGCGCATTTGCCGAGGCTGTGGACGTCATCACGTTGGAGTTTGAAAATATTCCGGTAGAGGTTCTCGACATGCTCAGTGCGATTAAACCGGTACTGCCGGGCCGTGAAGCGCTGCACATTTGCCAGCACCGCCAACGCGAGAAGGACTTCCTCAAAGACAGCGGCCTGCCGTGCGCGCCGTTCGAATACGCCGACTCCGCCGAGAGCTTGAAGACGGCCATCGAGGCGATCGGCTTTCCGTGCGTGATCAAAACCGCCGCTTTCGGCTACGACGGCAAAGGACAGATTAAACTCAACGCGCCGGAAGAAGCGGCCGATACCGACTACCTGTGGAACTACCTTGAACGGCCGCCACGCGTGGTGGTCGAAAAATGGATCCATCACATCGGCGAGTTTTCGGTCATCTGCGCTCGCAAGGCGGATGGCACCAAAAGCACCTTCCCGATGGCAGAGAACGTGCATGTGCACCACATTCTGCATGCCTCCATCGTGCCGGCGCGCATTACCGATGCCACGCGCATCGCCGGCGAATCACTCGCTTGTGACATCGCCGACAAACTCAATGTCGTCGGCCTAATCGCTGTGGAGCTGTTTCTCGATGACGACGGTAGCCTAATTATCAACGAAATGGCGCCCCGCCCGCACAACTCAGGGCACTACAGCATCGACGGCTGTATCACATCGCAGTTTGAACAGCACATCCGCGCCGTCACCGATCTACCCTTTGGCTCGACCGCACTCCACAGTGCCACCGTCATGATCAACCTGCTCGGCGATGTCTGGCAGAACGGCGAACCCGACTGGTCGGGGTTGCTCAGCGATCCTCATGTCAAACTGCACCTCTACGACAAGGGCGAGCCGCGTGCGGGCCGTAAAATGGGGCATTTTTGCGTCATCGGCGACGACATCGAAGCAACCCTTGAAAGCGCCGAAGCACAATTTGCGCGTCTGACCGGCGCTTAAACCGCTCTTTCGTATTCAGAAATTTGATTCGACGTTCAATATTCAACGTTCAACGTTCAAGGTGCCGATGAACATCCAACCTTCCAGATCTGAATTTAAAGCACTCGCCAAACAGGGTAACACCGTGCCGGTGTACCTCGACCTGACTGCAGACTGCGAGACGCCGCTGGGTGCCTACGCCAAGATACGCGCAGACCGCCCCGCCTTTCTGTTCGAATCGATCGTCGGCGGTGAGCGCATCAGCCGCTTTTCGTTTCTCGGCAGCAATCCACGCAAGGTCATTCGCGTGTTCGAAGACAAAGTCACGATCACGCACAAAAGCGGCGAGATCGAAACGCTCGAAACGCCGGAAGATCCACTCAAAATCATCGAGGCCGAGATGGCCCGCTACGAGCCCGTGCAACTGCCGGGCATGCCTCCGTTTACCGGCGGTGCGGTTGGTTTTGTCGGTCACGAGTATGTGCATTACATCGAGCCGACGATCCCAAAGCCGACCGAAAACCCGCTCGGCGTTCCGATTTTATATTACTTAATCACCGACTCGGTGGTCATTTTCGATCATGTGCGCCAAGTCCTGCGCGTCTGCGTGCATGCGCACATAGAAGACGACGCCGGCGCAGCCTACGAGCGAGCGGTTGCGGAGATTGTGAATATATGTGAACAACTCGAAAAGCCGCAGTCGCTGGCCACCCGGGAACTCACCGAACCTAGCGAAATTACGGTGCCCGACGGCAACTTCACCAAGGATCGGTTTGAGAGCGCAGTCGACCGCGTCAAAGAATATGTGCGCTCTGGCGATGTCATACAGACCGTTTTATCCCAGCGATTCGAAAAGGACTTCACGCCCACACCCGTCGACCTCTACCGCGCATTGCGCACCGTCAATCCATCGCCCTACATGTTTTTGATGGAAGACGCTGATTTTGCAGTCGTCGGCGCCTCTCCCGAGGTGCACGTTCGCCTCACACAAGGTAAGGTCGAAATCCGCCCGATTGCAGGCACCCGGCACCGGGGAAAGACTGAACAGGAAGACCTCGCGCTCGAAAAAGACCTTCTAGCCGACGAAAAAGAACGCGCCGAACACCTGATGCTGGTCGATTTGGCCCGCAATGACATCGGCCGCGTGTGCGAATACGGCTCCATCCATGTGCCGGATTACATGACTATCGAACGTTATTCACATGTTATGCACATTGTATCACAAGTAGTGGGAACAATCCGCAGCGATTGTACCGCCTACGATCTAATGCGCGCGACGTTCCCAGCTGGCACCCTGAGCGGCGCACCCAAGGTGCGTGCACTGCAGATAATCGCCGAACTCGAACAGAGCCAACGCGGCATTTACGGCGGTGCATTGGGCTACTTCGGCTACGAGGGGAACCACGACTCCTGTATCGGCATCCGCACGGCTGTGATTAAAAATGGAAAAATCTATATCCAGTCTGGCGCTGGAGTAGTCGCCGATTCTGTCCCCGAAAATGAATTCATGGAGACAATCAACAAGGCCAAAGGCATGCTCAAGGCAGTTTCGCTCGCCGAGGACATGCTCAAAAAATAGATTTTAAAAAATCTTTACTGTAATAACGTAAGTTTAATTACGATTAGTTAATGTGCCTTGGTCCTTTGGGCTGTTGCACATCCTAAGACGGCAGACAGCTGCCTATAATTACCTAATTGAAAATTAAGCTTCAATGGAACAACGATCGAAACCCTTCACTAAACGCAACCGACTAACGCCCCCCAGCTCATCGGTTCCTCGCTCCAAAACAGAACCTTCTGAAACGATCACAGATGTACGCATGCTCCCTTCGTTGGATCGCAATGCGATGCGTACCTACATGCAAGAAATTAGCAAGACCCCACTGTTGAGCGCCAAGGAGGAGCTCGAACTAGCAGCGAGGATCAAACAAGGCGATAAAGCTGCTCGCGATCATATGATTTCGGCCAATTTGCGCCTAGTGGTCAAAATCGCTCACGATTACAACAACTTCGGCCTGCCACTACTCGACTTGATCAGCGAAGGCAATATCGGCCTGATCAAGGCGGTGGAGCGCTTCGACCCGTCCAAGGGCGGCAAGCTGAGCACATATGCCGCATGGTGGATCAAGCAGTCGATCAAGCGCGCATTAGCCAATCAAAGTAAGACCATTCGCTTGCCAGTGCACCTGGTTGATAAAATCGCCAAAATGCGCCGCGTCGCCACTCGATTGACCGACGAACTCGACCGCGAGCCTTCGGACGAAGAAATCGGCTACGAAATGGAGATGCCGGTCAACAAGGTCGCTCACCTGAAGTCCGTCAGCACGCGCCCCGCATCGCTTGACGCACCCGTCAGCGAGGATGGCGACACCAGCTTCGGCGAACTAGTCGGCGATGAAAATCAGACAACCCCACTGGAAGATCTGCAACACAAGTCGATGAATGACGATATTCAATCCGTCATCGAACGCCTCGAGCCGCGCGAAGGTGAAATTATCCGCCTGCGCTTCGGACTAGACGGCAACCAGCCCCTCACCCTCGAGGAAGTCGGCGAGAAATTCGACATCACCCGCGAGCGCGTGCGTCAGATTCAAACCATCGCGACCCATAAGATGCGCCGCATCATAACCGAAAATGAGCGGCAGCGCAGCAAAGAAGAGGTGAAAGAAGAACAGATTCAGCAAAAACGCATGGAAGTCCTACAGGAATTCTTCCGCGAACAGTCCGCCAACTACTAGGCGAGTTCGACTGTCACACAAAAGCCCTGCCGCTCTTCAGCCGCAGGGCTTTTTTATGCCCCGAGCGCACAGGGCTCAACAAGCTAGCCTTTTCGCCGCAGACGCCAGCCGAGACTGAGCGCAACAAGCACCAGACCTCCGCAAACAGCAACGAACCAGTCGCCGTGCCGCGTATAAAAGCTCTGCCGTCGCATCCACTCTTCAAAATGGACCACCGTGTAGCTACCGCCACCACGAAAATAAACGCTCCCCTTCGCATCGCGCAGCACATCACGCACCGTGCCGTAACAATCAATCCAGCCGCTCCAACCGCCATTGCCACAGCGCATCACCGGCCGCCGATTCTCCACCGCGCGCAACACGGAGTGTGCCGCGTGTTGTGGCGCACCGCCCTCTTCACCGTACCATGCATTATTAGTCGCCACGAAGAACACCTGCGCTCCCGCCCGTGCGCTCGCTCGCGCCAGATGCGGAAAAGCATCCTCATAGCAGACCAAAGAGCCGACCTGTAGGCTCTGCCCTCGAACCTCAAGCGCGATCAAGCCAGGCGTGGTTCCAGGGATAAAACTCCCGCCCAGCGGCACGACTTTCTCTATAAAACCGAAAGGTTCGGGCACGTACTCGCCAAACGGCACCAGCTCGCGCTTGACGTAAAAATCATCCGCCAAGCCCGTCGTCGGCTCAACCAGGAACGCACCGTTATACCACAGGCCCGCCTCACGGTCGGCAAAGAGATTGCCCATCAGGATCGGCTTGCCGATTTCATCCGCCAACGCCTCCACCCGCGCCTGCATTTCCGGATAGCCGACGATCGGCCATGGCGTCGCCGCCTCCGGCCATAGTACCAAGTCGCTCTCCAAACTGGCGACGAAGCGCGTCTGCCGCTCCAAAATTGCCAAATTTTCCAACTCTTTCGTCTCATCCCACTTCAGTTCTGGGGCGATGTAGGGCTGCACCACTGCGGCGGTCAAAAGTTCCTGCGCCGCGTCCCGACTCGGCAGCGATTTGAAAAAGACAAAAATGCACAGCCCCAATGCCGCCATCGCCACGTAAAGATCGAGACTGAACCAGCCTGTCCACAGCTTCCGCTCTTTCGTCACCACCCGACTACGCAGCGTCTGAGCAATGCAGAAATTGAAATAGATAAGCAGAAACGAAACTCCATAAGCCCCGGTCCAGGCCGCAATCTGCAACACCACTGGCCGCTGCCATTGACTCAATGCCATCGGCGCCCACGGAAAGCCCCAGAATAGCCACGTCCGCACCCACTCCAACACAACCCACGCGCCCGCCAATCCGGCAAAAGCGAGCGCCCGGATCACAAAAGAGCGGTCGGCCACTCGGGGCAACATCCAGCCAACCAACAGCAACCATGCCGCAAAAAGAACCGCGAGCACACCAGACAAGGCCAGTGTGCCAAACCAGGTGACATGTCGCAGCCAGATCAGAATGAACAACCACGACAGCCAGCCGGTGCCGAGCCCCACCAAGACAGTCAGCCGACGCCCCGGCCGAGTATACTGCCACAGCAACAGCGGCACGAACGCCACATAAGCCGCTTCGGCGAACTCAAACGGCGGCATCGAAAGCACCCACATGAGCGCTGAAAACACACCCGCTACCAGGCCCCAAATTCTGCAATGCTTCATCTTTTTTCGAGAAGGTGAATTTTTCCCCCCTGAGGCAAGACCATACGCTTTACAGAGCTATCTGAATCCTGACGAAAAAATGCATCCACCATGCACGCAGCGACTCAGAGCTGAAATTGAATTGGAACATAGGTTAACGCCCCATAATCGCCCGCCAATGCTTTGTTCACATTCGAAGCCTCATGCCAACCAATATTACTGAATTGCGAACGGCATTTTTAATTTGAAGACAATTTGAATGCTTGAAGATGGGCGAAGGATCGTTCACAAAACGCCCGATCGTTAATGTCCGCCATGTATAACCGTTAGACCTCAACATTACAAATGTCTCCTAGAACTTCGATACAGGCTACGCAACGCCTTCGACTCGCGCCTCCCCGACAGTGCCACTTCATTATGCGTACCTTAATTCTTATCGTCATTGCAATCAGTGCTGGAGGGTCCTTTACAGACGCCAATACACTGAGACCCCCGTCTTTTGAACCAGCCAAAATGTTACGCCCACCGGACAGCCGGCCCATGGAGCTTCCAGACTCACTGACCAAGGCCAAGGATCAAGCATTTGCCTCCTTTTTGGCTGAACAACAAAAACTCGAAGATGCCGCTACCACTCAAGTAGCCCCTGAACCCGCCGAGATCTCCGAAGCACCCGAGTCGCTAAAGGAAAACGACAACTTTGCACAACGCGCGCGACAAACGGTCCAAACCCTCTCAGACAAAAACGGGCGACAAATCGTCGCAGAAATCATCAACGTCCAAGCGGGTTCGTTGAAAGTGCGCCGACAAAACGACCAACACATTCTGCAACTCCCCCATTCATTACTCTGCGCAGAGGACCTAGCTTTTGCTGCCTACCTGTGGGAACAACAAATCCTCAAAGAAAGTAATGCCGCTCAACTAAAGCTGAATTCAATTGAAGCAGACACAACCGATAGCGTATCACAAGCACCCCAGGCGCCCACACCTCAAAAACACGACGGATTTGCACAGCGCGCACTTAAGACAGTTCAAAGCCTATCAGATCAAACTGGGCGAAAACTCGTGGCGGAAATCATTAAGGTTAAAGCGGATTCGCTAGAAATTCGCCGTCAGTCCGACCACCGAATTATACAACTCCCACATTCAATGCTCTGCGCAGAGGATCAGGCTTTCGCTGCCTACCTCTGGGAACAACAGATCCTCGAAAGTAGCACTAAAGCGCTGGCAGAAGCCGAAGCGCTGGCAGAAGCCGAGGCGCTGGCAGAAGCCGAGGCGAAAGCGAAGGCGAAGGCAGAAGCACTCGAAGCGGTTAATACGGCTGAAGCACCCGCCTCTTCCGCGGCTGACATGATTTGGAATAAGATGTTTAAATAAAACAACGCCGTGCAACATGCAGCTCGAACCGGGCTACATTCTGCAGCCCTGCTTCGCTGCAACAAAACAGTCACAACACCAACAAACAAGCCACCCAGAGAATACTCCCTGGATGGCTTCTAAAAACGAGACAGCTCGCGGCTACTTCTGCACCAGATTCCAACCGTCGTTGAGTATCATCGCTTCAGCCTTCTTGAACTTCAGCTCTTGGGTCTCTCCGCCCTTGCGGATCGTCACCATGTCATTGCGCCCTAGCTTCGGCAGTTCGCGGCGAACCGGCTCCACCTTTGGCAATTCAACTGGCTTGCGCGCAGCCGGCGCTTTCGCTGGTGCCGCCTGAGCCACTGCGCCCGCTAGAGCTCCCACTGATTGCGCTTGGCCAGTGCCAGGGCCAGCCACCTGAGCTGTTTGTGACATGCGGGCGAGCATGTTCTGGAAAGCATCCTGATTGGTGGCGGTGCGGAAGACCGCATTACAGATCTCACTGCGTACGTTGTTCATCAGCTCCTCAAAGAAGACGTACGCTTCGCTCTTGTACTCGCTGAGCGGATCTTTCTGCCCATAGCTGCGCAGATTGACACTGCGACGCAACTCTTCCATCTCGGTCAGATGGTCCTGCCAGCGACGGTCCAACGAACGAATCACGATGTAACGTTCCAAACCAACCAGTGCCTCCGCGTCTTCAAAGGCTTCGCGCTGCTGGTAAGCCTCCTTGATGCGCTCAAGAATCAGGGCGTATTGCGCGTCAGTGTCCAATTTAGCGATGTCTTCGGCCTTGAGCGCCAGCGGGAAGTATGCGTTCAACCACGCGAGGAAGTGCTCCATCGCATCGCCATCTTTGTCGCCAGCCAGACTGTCCAGACGGACTTCCAGCTCTTCTTCAATCATTGCGTAAATGATATCGCGCGGCGTGTCCGACTGAATCGCTTCGTTACGAATGCCGTAGATGACTTCGCGCTGCGTGTTGAGCACGTCGTCGAACTGCAGCAAGCGCTTACGAATCGAGAAATTCTGCTGCTCGACCTTCTTCTGCGCATTTTCGATCGACCAATTCAGCGCCGGGTGCTCCAGCTCCTCACCTTCGGTCATCGACTTCTCCAAGATGCGCGAAATCGGTCCGGCATTCGCAAACAAGCGCATCAAATCGTCCTCCAGCGAGACAAAGCACTTCGAAAGCCCGGGGTCCCCCTGACGCGCACAACGTCCACGCAACTGGCGGTCGATACGACGCGACTCGTGACGCTCGGTGCCCACCACAAATAGTCCACCGAGTGCCGCGACGCCTTCGCCGAGCTTAATATCGGTACCGCGACCGGCCATATTGGTCGCGATGGTGACGCCGCCTTGGCGACCGGCATTGGCCACAATCTCCGCTTCCTGTTCGTGAAACTTGGCATTCAATACACTGTGCACAATGTTTGCGCGCTTTAACATGCGGCTCAACACTTCCGACGCTTCAACCGATGCAGTACCCACCAGTACCGGCTGGCCTTGTTTGTGCGCCGCTTCGATCTCTTGAATCACGGCGGCAAATTTCTCGCGACGCGTCTTAAAGATGACGTCGTTCTTATCCACACGCAGGCACGGCTTGTTGGTCGGAATCACCATCACCTTGAGGCCGTAAATCTCGTGAAACTCGGAGGCTTCGGTTTCAGCAGTACCGGTCATGCCCGACAACTTGTCGTACATGCGGAAGTAATTCTGAATCGTCACCGTTGCGTAGGTCTTAGTCTCCTTCTCAATGGTGCAATTTTCCTTCGACTCCACCGCCTGGTGTAAGCCGTCGGACCAGCGGCGACCGGGCATCACGCGCCCAGTGTTTTGGTCGACGATGTTGACCTTGCCCTCTTGCACCACGTACTCCTTGTCGCGCTCATACAGACTGTAGGCACGCAACAACTGACTGATGCAGTGAATACGTTCGCTGGTCTGCTGAAAAACAGTCTCCGCCTGCTGCTTGGCGGCTTGTTTGGCCTCCATGGAAAGATCCTCGAGCTTATCGATATCAATGAACTGCGTCGGCAGATCCGGCAGCATGAACGCATCGGGATCGTTGGGGCTCATTAGCACACGTCCCTTTTCGGTGAGATCTGCTTGCTGCTGCTTCTCGTCGATCACATAGAACAGCTCTTCCTTTAGCGCATAGCGTTCTTTCTTATTGAAATCGCTATTCATTTCGAGGTCGTACTTGTCGACCGCGCGGCGAATCACCGGCACCTCATTGAGGCGGTGAAACTGCTTGTTCTTCGGCATCCCCAGTTTGACCTGATACAGCTTAGAAATCGCCGTATGCTTGGCGTCTTCATCAGCGTTCTCGCCCTCCAACATCGACTTCGCCTCGGCAACCAGGGCATTGCAATACCCCTGCTGCTTGGAAACCAAGTTTTGAATAATTGGTTTAATTTCCTTAAAGGGCAACGGATTGTCATCCTGCATCGGGCCGGAAATGATCAACGGCGTACGCGCTTCATCGACTAGAATCGAGTCTACTTCGTCAATGATACAGAAATAGTGATCACGCTGCACCTGATCTTCCTTGCGACTGGTCATGCCGTTGTCGCGCAGGTAATCGAAACCGAATTCCGATGCGGTGCCGTAAGTGATATTACAATTGTACATCTCGCGGCGCGCCTGCGGATCCATGCTATTCTGGATACAGCCGACGGTCAGCCCCAACATACGGTACAGATGGCCCATCCACTCCGAGTCACGGCGAGCAAGGTAGTCATTGACCGTCACCAACTGGCAATTGCGTCCGGTCAGTGCATTCAGATACAGCGGGCAGGTCGACACCAGCGTCTTACCTTCACCAGTCGCCATCTCCGAAATGTGGTGTTCGTGCAGGGAAATACCACCGATGAACTGCACATCGTAATGCACCATGTTCCACGGCAACATGTGGTCGCACACATCGTACTCGTTGCCGCACATACGCCGCGCCGCATTCTTGACCGCAGCGAAGGCCTCCGGCAGCAAGTCGTCGAGCGACTCGCCGTTCTGATTGCGCTGCATGAACTCAGCAGTCTTAGCGCGCAACTGCTCTTCCGTAAGCGATTGATATTCAATCTCAATCGTATTAATACGTTCGACGATCGGTTGACACTGCTTGAGGTACTTTTTGTAGTGACGTCCGGAAAACTTTTTTAGAATGGAAGAGATCATGAGATCTGATGTATGCGATTGCTGAGTAAAAATAGTAGCGAATGCCAGCCCACAGAGGATTCCGGCAACGCGAAAAGGCTCCGAAAATGGCCCAACTCTGCACTACTGGCAAGTGTGTTTCCCACACTATAGCTGCAGGGTTCAAATCCACGGCGGAGAAGCAGTCGAGTCTACAGAATAGAGAATTCAACATTGCCAAAATTACAGAACGCAAAAGCATAACATGAGAAATAAAAGTGACTCCTTTATGCGAAAAATCCCCGCAAAACACCAAAAATGGCTTATCCAAGAACTCCCAATCCTGGAAGATGAAGGCATCCTCACAGCCGAATCGCGAAACCGCCTCGAACGCTACTACTTAAATAAAGTCACCACCAGAGGACACTGGGCCACGATTGCTTTGGGGGTGCTCGGAGCCCTGTTGATCGGTGGGGGCATCATTCTGCTATTTGCCCACAACTGGGAGAACCTCTCACGCAGCGGACGCGCCATACTCTCCTTTTGCCCACTGATGCTAGCCGCTGCACTCAGCGCGCTCGCGATTCGGCGTGGCGGCACGAGCCTCCGTGAGTCTGCGGGCATCTTTCATAGTCTCGCAGTTGGCGCCTGCATTGCACTCATCGGTCAGACGTACCACCTCCCCAGCAACACGCCGGCCTTTCTGCTCACTTGGGCGCTGCTGCTGATGCCGCTCATTTTTCTACTCCCCTCTAACGGAGCCTATTTATTCTACATCGTATTGATCTGCTGCTGGAGCGGTGCCGCACAAGACCAATACGGACAGGCACTCGGATTTTGGCTGCTGCTAATTCCAGCCCTAATATACGTTATACAGCAGATACGAACGAACTATCAAAGTGGCTTGCTGGCTCTTTGGGGCTTAATGCTAATGCTGCCGATCGCACTCGGCATGGTGCTTGAGCGCACCATACCTGGACTATGGATCATTGCCTATGCGAGCTTCCTGAGTCTCGCTGGACTGCTCGGAATGCGCCACTTTCCGACTGCATATGGCTGGAGCAATCCATTGCGAACGATCGGCCTAAATGGCGTGACCGCGCTCGCTTACATCTGCACTTGGCAAGAGATCTGGTACGACATCGGCTGGGGCTACACTCGCGTCAATTTCACCCACCAAGAAAGCGGCCTCTGGATCGACCCAGCATTGACCGCCGGGCTCGCTACGGCATGGGCATTTGTGGCAGCTAAGACACTACGCCGCGATTGCTTACCGACACTCGTGCTTTGCGCCTTCCCACTGTGTGTCTGCGCAGGCTTTCTACTGGCTGCTTACGGAGAGAGCGCCTGGATAAATGCACTGCTGTTTAACGCCTTCGTGCTCGCACTTGGCCTAGCACACCTCGCGCAGGGGTGTAAAACCGCACAGTTACGTCAAGTCAACTACGGCATGGCTGTGCTTAGTCTGTTATTGATTACTCGCTTCTTCGATAGCGAATTCGGCTTCCTTACGCGCGGATTGGCCTTCATTTTCATGGGTAGCTTTTTCCTGGCCACCAACCTCATCATCGCTCGCAAAAAACGTCAACTGGAGAGCAGCCCATCATGAACCTGCGAGTCTTCTTTTTCACGATCTTAGTGGCGGCACAAATCGCCGTTCCGTTGCACATGATTCAACAGCGCGAAAGTGTCCTGCGCGACGGCGAACTGTTTCGTTTCAAGACTGAACCGATCGACCCTGTTGATCCGTTCCAGGGGCGCTATGTTTGGCTGCGCATCGAAGAAGATTACGCACCACTCTCCGCATTGGAGACCGAGGGAATCGCCTACAACGCCACGGGCTATGCCACACTCGGCACCGACGCTGAAGGCTTTGCGCACTTCACTGCCTGGACCCACGAGAAACCAACTGAAACTAGCAGCTTCCTCAGAACAACTGCACTCGGTCCAGAAAAACGCTGGGAAGAGCGTGAGGATGGCACAAGGCAAGCAGCACACCAAGGCCTGAGCATACGCATCCCATTTACTCGCTTCTATATGGATGAAGCCAAAGCACCCCGCGCCGAAATCCGCGCACGAGAGGCCGCTCGCAACAAAGATTGTTGGGTAGCAGTACGCATTCTCAACGGCAAAGCCGTGATCGAAGATGTCATCGCCGAAGGGCAATCATTGCGCGACTTAGCTAGCATTAAAAAATAGCAGGCGCGCAATTCAGCCCTGCAACCAAGCAATCGTCGCACCCCAGCCACCTTCAGTCGCGCCCGCCAATTCAAACCGCGCAACCCGCGGATCACGCTCGAGGATCTTATGCACCGTGGTGCGCAAGGTGCCGATGCCCTTACCGTGGATAATGCGCACCCGTGTAATGCCCTTCTCCAGGCACAACTCAATGTAGTCCGGCACCAGGTCGCCCACTTCCGCAGGGCGAAAGGTATGCAGGTCGAGTTCGTCGCTGATCTCAAATTCGATCGGATCTGGTTCGTCCATAATACACTTAGCTGTTATCATTCAACAGCAGCTGAAGATACCGCTCATGAATAAAGAGTTTTTCTCTCCCGACTTTCTCCTCTGCGAGTAGCCCAACCTCCACTAACTGTTTTAAATAACCTGCCGCAGCTTGGCGCTTGGCAATGCCTGCATTGACGACATCCGCGATTCGGCAGTAAGGCTGATGAAAAAGCACATCCAAGAGTTCAGCCGAATAAATCTTCGGTAGCTCATTCTTCAGGCGCGCCTTAGTGTGTTTGCGCAACTCGCGAATCGCACGAATTTTGTGGTTAGTCCATTGAGCGGATTCTTCTACCACTTCCAGGATGTAGATAATCCATGACTCCCAATCATTTTCGAAAGTCACCTTCCGCAGATTCTCATAATACTCAGACTTTCGTCCTATAATGCCATGGCTGTGATAAAGAATCGGCGACGAAAGCAAGCCAGACTGCACCAAATACAGCAGATTAAGCACTCGCCCAGTCCGACCGTTGCCATCGGTAAATGGATGAATCGCTTCAAACTGATAGTGAGCCACAGCCATCACTACCAACGGATCCAACTCTGTCGGCATATTAATAAATCGCTCCCAGTTGCTCAGCTTGTCTCGAATCACATGCTCCCCAACCGGCGGAGTGTAGATGACCTTCCCAGTGATATCGTTACCGAGAGCCGTGCCTGGCAACTTACGCACTGACATTTCCTTCGCCTTGATTACAGAACAAACACGCTCCGCAAGCGCGGTGCAAAGCGGCCGCGACTGTAACGCCTGAAATCCTTCATATAAAGACTGACGATAATTCAGAGCCTCCTTCGTCGCAGAATCAGTCGCTTGCTCCAGCAAAGAGCCACGAAACAATTGATCTGTCGTTGTCACAATGTTTTCGATCTCCGAACTAGCACGCGCTTCCAATAGAGGCATGATATTGATCAACAAAGCCTTGTTTGGCAAAAAATCTCCCGCCTGCTCCAATTCTGCTAATACTGTGCGAGAGCGGATACACTGCTTCAACACACGCGAAGTCTCCAGCTCTTGCCTCGGCGGAAGAAGCGGCAGGTCATTGAAAGGCGCCTGTGGATTACAGGATACATTTACAGTATTAGATTCCATCGACATATCCAGACAATGTGTCGCCACAAACGACACGTCAACGCATATGCTTACATTTCCCAATTCCATAAACATTTTTTGCTAATATGCTTATCACGTAAACAGATCAACCCAATCAGAAACAAAACACTCCACCAAACTCACCAACAGACACTTACGAAAGAACCGAACCACCCAGATTCAAGTCAAGTAACAGACGCACTGCTCCATCGCCAATCTGCCTCATTTGAACATAAGCCCGCCTTCACAGGATTCTGTTCGATATATGCGATGGTCGCTCGCAGGTGCTTTTCGTTGCGGATAAAGCGATCCCAATACTCCCGAGGCCACAGCGGTTCTGAACTGCCAATACGGAGATTGGCGCTCCCTATTCACTACTCCGCCTTTGGTAGCGCGGGGATCTTTTCGATTGCCTTCACTTCCGGCAGAACTTCGGCAGATGCGCTGTCTAGGGCTTCAAATTTTTTAGCTGTCACCATAAGGCGACTTTCTAGCGAGTTGACTGCTTTGTTATAATGTCCAACGGTTTGATCGAGGCTCTTGCCGACTTTTGAAAAGTGTCCA
>Ga0115568_10000710_pt1 | contig 24454 bp, 18 predicted proteins | sample COGITO_mtgs_1204_FD_87296 | JGI IMG/M metagenome (GOLD analysis project Ga0115568, IMG submission 87296) | Pelagic marine microbial communities from North Sea - COGITO_mtgs_120426 | ecosystem: Environmental > Aquatic > Marine > Epipelagic | place: Germany:Helgoland, sampling site Kabeltonne...
AATTTAGATAATAATTTTGGAATAGTAATTCATGGTGGTGCAGGAACTATTTTAAAAGAAAATATGACTTTAGAGTTAGAAAAAAAATATAAAAATGCTTTAAAGGAAGCAGTTGTAATTGGTTATGAAATATTAAATAACGGAGGAACTAGTCAGAAAGCTGTTGAAAAAACTATTAATTATTTAGAAGATTCTCCATTATTTAATGCAGGAAAAGGTGCTGTTTTAAATTTTGATGGTGAAGTTGAGCTGGATGCATCATTTATGGAAGGTGAAAATTTAAATGCTGGTGCTATTTCAGGATCTAAAAAAATTAAAAATCCAATATCAACTGCAATTAAAGTAATGAATTCTTCTTCTCATGTTATGCTTTCTGGAAAAGGAGCAGATGATTTTGCAATTGAACAGGATATGGAAATAGTTGAGCAGAGTTATTTTAAAACTGAAAGAAGAATTAATAGTTTAAAAAGAATTAAAAACATTGAAAAAAATAAAGTTTCAAACTTGCTTGACCATGATTATAAGAGACAAAAACTTGGAACCGTAGGATGTGTAGCTTTGGATAAGTTTGGTAATTTATCGGCTGGAACTTCAACTGGAGGAATGACAAATAAAAAATGGAATAGGATAGGAGATGCTCCGATTATAGGTGCAGGAACTTATGCTAATAATAATAGTTGTGCAGTTTCCTCAACAGGTTGGGGAGAATATTTTATTAGAGGAGTAGTAGCTTACGATATAGCTGCATTAATGGAATATAAAAAATACTCTGTTAAGAAAGCAGCAAAAACTGTGATAGGAAAAATTTCTAAAATGGGAGGTGATGGTGGTGTTATAGCTATTGATAATAAGGGAAATATAGCTATGGAAATGAATACTTCTGGAATGTATAGAGCTCATATAAATTCAAAAGGCGAGATAGATGTTAAAATTTACAAAGAAACTAATTAACGTTAGATTTTTTATTGTAATACACCCAGAACCTCACTATTACACTTAGTTATACGAACCACCCTTCAAAAGAAAACCGATATTATATAAGAAAGGTAGTGCCAGTTAAATTTCTTTAATTCTCTTTAAAACGTCTAAACCTTGTTGATATAGATAGTGTAATATGTCAATATATACCCAGTTTTCGGCAAGTTTATTTCCATCTCTTCTGTATATGTCCACTATTCTCATTTCAGCTAAAACATCACTTTTGGGTAAACCTAAGAAGCCTCCTTTATTTTTATTATATAAGTTTGGCCAGCCAAAGAAACCACAATAATCACCTTCAGCAAATCTAGCAATATGACCTTTAAACACTTTGTCTGTTAGATTTTCTCTAAATGGATATTGATGCTGTTTTTGATAACGCTCAATAGTATATGAAGCTCCTATTCCTGTTGGCCCATACCATATCATGTCTTTATTCCAAGTTCTTGCTAATAATTCTGGCGGACATTTATCATTACCAGATTTGTTCATTTCATCTAAATCAGCAATCATTTTGTTAAGTACTTTCATTGTATTTTCTGCTTCTTTTGGATTCTGTTCATTTAAAAGTAAGCCATCATGAGTTCGGGGCCCTGGATAAATAAATGAGGCCCCTGTCATTTGTGGAAGCGGATAATGCCCTGCTTGATGCATTACACTTAACACATCACAGAAAAGAGCTGTTTCAGCAATTTTACCGTCTTCTATTCGATGAAATTCAGCATAACGCAAAAAGATCATTTTACCAGTACAAGGTATGCCTAGCCAATCTTTATCAAACAATCCTAATAAATTTCCTGCGCTAACTACCCATTCTGTTTTTCCATTGTCACAATCATTGGCTCCTGCGAAAAACATATCTTCTCTTCGCTGGATTGGTGAAAAAGATTCTCTTAATGGTCTCCAAAAAGTTTCTATTACTGCTTCGGCTCCATTTTGCTCATAAAAAGGATGCATTCCTCTCCATAAATAATCTTCAGTTGTATGTTGTTTTAAAATTATAGATAACTCTTTTTCTGATGCAGAATCAAATGCTTTCATATAATTGCGTACAACAGTTTTTGCGGACTGAAAATTTTGTTTCATAAGATTTATGTTAAGAATCTTCCTCCATCTACAGGAAAGATACATCCTGTAGAAAAAGTGAAATTTTCTATTATACCTATTAAAGCCTTGCCAATATCTTCTACTTCTGCAATGCGGTCTAAAGGTGTTTTATTTATTTGTTCTTCAATATATTCTTTAGGTGAGTTTTTAGCATAATCGCCATTTACCCAACCTGGTGACAAAGAAACTACTCTTATTTTTGGTGCTAGAGCTCTGCCTAGAGAGCGTGTCATAGAATCTACGGCAGCTTTAGATGCACAATATGCTACATTACTTCCAATACCAGTTCTTCCTGCTATAGAAGAAATGTTTACTACAATTGAATTTTCTGGTTTTTTAAGCAAGGATTCAAAAGCTCTTATGCAAGCAAAAGAACCTCTAAAGTTCACTTGCATAATAGTATCTATCAGATCATTATTTAAACTTTGTAAATCGATGTGAGGAATAGGTTTTGTAACACCAGAATTGTTTACTAGTACATCTAAACGTCCATAATTTTCTTTAACAAACATGGCCATTTTTTCCAAATCTTCATTTTCTGTAATAGAAGCTTTAAAGATGTTATGTTTATTAGCTTTTAAACTATTTAAAGTTTGCAGTGCTTTTTCTTTATTAGAATTATAATTAACGATAACTTGATATCCAGCGAAAGCTAAACTTTTACAAATTTCTGTACCAATACCACCACTACCTCCAGTTACTAATGCTACTTTTTTTTCTTTCATTTTTTAAATATAATTTTGAATTAAAACTAATAACACAATACTTATAACAAAGAATATTAGTAAATAATAACTAACATTATCTAATTTGCCAGGTATAATGTACCATCCATTTTCTTTTTCTTTCTTACCTTCTAACTTGAATTTAGCTTTTTGACCGGGAATAGAGTACTGTGACCATTCTTTTTTCTTTCCATCTAAAAGTAAACTTGCAATAATTGAAGCCATAATGTTAACCCCAGACCCAATTACGGCATACCATGGCCAAGAGATATCGGTTAATTGAGAAACTAATCCTAATACAATAAATCCAATTATAACACCAACTAATAAGCCTCTTTCACTTGTATGTTTTGAATAGAAACCAAGACCAAACATTGCTAACTTTGCACCAACAAAATATGAACCAATTTTGGTTAATAATTTTAATACACTTTCTGTATCTCCAGCAAATATGAATGCTGGAATAATGATTAACATAGCCCAAAATATAGTAGACAATCTAGCTACTTTTAAATAATGTTCTGGTGTCTCGTTAGGTCTATAATATTTTTGATAAAACCCTTCTGTAGAAATAGTTGAAAATGAATTTAAAGCAGAAGAGAGACTAGACATACTTGCTGCTAAGACAGCAGCTGCTATCAAACCTATAAAACCAGGAAATGCATTTTCTTTTGCAAATTCTAACATAATATAATTGTTGTTCTCAAATGATCTGCCATCATAATAATAGTAAAATAAAACCCCTATAACAATGAAGATAAAATAAATAAAGAATGCTCCGAAACCCATTAATGCAAGTGATTTTTTAGCATCACCCATGTTTTTTGCTCCTAATGTACGCTGCATCATCATCTGATTGGCTCCGTATACTGTAACGTGATATATCGTCATCGCAAACACTCCTGCCCAAACGGTTGTGTCTTTTGTGAAATCAAAACTAGTATCTATTGGGTTTATTTTTCCCTTATCTTTTAATAAAGTAAATACCTCGTTCATTGGCTCAGGTATTTCTAATATTAAAGCTACAAGGACAATTACACCTCCAATCAAAAAAACACCGGATTGTAAAACATCTGTCCAGATTACGGCTGTTATTCCTCCAAGTAAAGTATAGATTAATGTAATAAATGAAACAATTATTATACTTGAAAGGACACTAACACTAGTTATATAAGCAATTACGAAAGAAGACGCCACCAAAATTGCTGCAGAAGACAATAATTGTGTTACTAAAAAAATAATTGAAATAGTTATTCTAGAGGTTTTTCCAAAGCGTTTTTCTTGATACTCGTAAATTGAGACTACTCCAGTTTCTATAAAAAATGGAAGGAATAATGTCATTACTAATATGATTACCAAAGGATAATTTAAATGTATAGCTATTACGGATAATCCAGACCCATATGACCAAGCAGGGGCACCTAAAAAGGTCATAGCGCTTACATAAGTTGCTAAAACAGAAATTCCTATAGCCCACCAAGGTGTGGTTTTTTGTCCTATATAAAAATCTTTTGCAGTACGAACTTTTTTAGATAAAACAAAACCTAGTAATAAATTAGCTAAAAGATAAATAATAATAATTGACCAATTAAAGATTCCAATTTTATCCATAATATCACTTATAATTATTAATATAACTTTTTAATGCAAGAGTTTTATTTTCCATAGCGTTCTACACGAATGTCAGCTTGTTTTTTGTGACCAGAAAAACCTTCAATTTCACATAAACGAGAACAATAACTACCTACTAAAGCACTTGCTTCATCTGTTATTACATTTTGATAGGTACAAGTTTTAATAAACTTCCCTACCCATAATCCTCCTGTAAAACGTGCTGCTTTTTTTGTGGGTAATGTATGATTAGTTCCAATAGCTTTATCTCCATAAGCAACATTTGTTCTGTTTCCTAAGAATAACGCACCATAGTTGGTCATATTGTCCTTGAAATATTGAGGATCTTTAGTGTTAATTTGAACATGTTCGCTAGCAATATCATCGGCTACTTGAACCATTTCCTCATAGGTATCTACTAAAATTATTTCACCATAATTTTCCCAAGATTCACGCGCTAAATCTGCTGTGGATAAAACAGCTAATTGTTTTTTAACTTCTTCTTCAATTTGCATAGCTAACTCTTCACTGTTAGTTAATAAAATTGCTGGAGAATTCGGCCCATGTTCAGCTTGTCCTAAAAGGTCAGTAACCACCATTTCTGCATCAGTTGTATTATCTGCAATAACTAAAGTTTCTGTAGGACCTGCTAATAAATCAATTCCAACACGCCCAAATAATTGTCTTTTTGCTTCTGCAACATATTGATTACCTGGACCTGCTATCATATCTACTTTTTCCATACCTAAACAGCCGTATACCATGGAAGCCATGGCTTGTACGCCTCCTAAGATATATATTTCATCTGCTCCACCAAAATGCATTGCTGCTACCGTTTCTGCTGGCGGAACACCTGTTTTAGGATCTGGAGGTGTACAGGCTATAATTCTTTTAACTCCTGCAACTTTAGCCGTAAGCACACTCATATGAGCAGATGCGACCATGGGATATCTTCCGCCTGGAACATAACAACCAACACTATTTACTGGGATATTTTTATGACCTAAAATCACTCCTGGAATGGTCTCAATTTCAATGTCTCTTAAAGCAGATTTTTGAATCTGAGCAAAGCGACGTACTTGAGCTTGAGCCCATTTAATATCATCAATTGTTCCTTTAGGAATCTTTGAGATTATTTCTTGAATTTGATTATCTGAAAGCCTAAACGATTCTGGGCTCCATTTATCGAATTTAGATGATAATTCCCTTACAGCTTCATCACCTCTTGTTTCAACATCAGAAAGAATACTTTCTACTATTTGTCTTGTTTGTGCTTGGTTTGCTGCAGATTCATCTGCTGCCATTCCCTTTTTAATGTATTTAACTGCCATTTTTATTGATTTTTGTTGTTTTTATGTTATTAAAAAAATCTAAATCTCTTTGAATTGCTATCGCTCTATTTTCATCTTTAAAAAGATGATTTTCACTATTATAAGTATAGAACTCAAATTCTTTATTATGTATAAATAGTTTTGATGCTAATGCTGCCGACCATTGGTAAGGAACTGATGCTTCCCATTGTGCATGATGTAAAATTAAGGGTGTTTCTATATCTTCTACATAATTAATAGCATCTCCTGAACTTATATCGTATTCAAAATCTAAATTGCTTATAACTTCATTTAATTTGTTTTTATAATTTTGAATGGATTCGTTGGTTACTTTACTATTATTTTTATCATAATATTTGCTATAGTACAATACTTGCTCTATTGTAGACGCTGAAACTCCAGCCCAAATACTAGCTGCTTTAATTTGCTTTGAAGCAAGCAGTATTTTTAACCCTACATCTCCTCCCATAGAATGACCTAAATAAAATACATTATCTGTATTTCCATCTTCTAATTGATATAATGCAGAAATAAGATGTAACACATCTATTGCATAATAAGTGCTTGCTAAATAACTTGTTTGGGTAAATTGAAACCCTTCAGAAATATTATGCCCTCTATAATCTGGTGTAATTACTAAATATCCTTTTTTAGCATAAGCTTCTGGTATGCCTCGATAATAATCCCCTGGTCGCCAATCAATACATGTTTTGGTGCTTACACCGTATTTTTTGGGTTCTGGATGATTTCCATGACCGAAAATTAAAATTGGATAGCCATTTTTTGGTTTTTTTGTTTTAGGAATAGTAACTAAAGCATATACTTTAAGACTGTCTGATAGATACGACACCAACTTTGAATTAAAATTATCTATATTTTCTATTTTTTTTTCGAAAGTCAGTGTGCTTTTATAATCACTTTTTTGTAATCCTTTAATAGATAAAGGCGAAAAAGACACCTGTTGTCTGTCTTCTTTTTGATTCTCTTTTTTACAAGAAATAAAAGCGCACAAAAATAGTACAGCAAATAGTGCATTTGCGTAATATTTTAAGTCTTTGTATTTACTTGCTTGAAGTTTCATTATAATATTTTAGGATTATTAGGATAATCTGTGCCTACTACAAAATATGCTAAACCATAGGTTTTAGTTTCTATGCTTCTTGTTGCTCCTTTTGGAAAACTAAAAATATCTCCGTCTTTTAAAGTGGCTTTTAGCTCTTCTCCGTTATAAGAACAGTATATTTCAAACTCGCCACGATGTACTAACAGCACTTCCACTTCATCACGACTGTATTTTCCTGTTGCTCCTTCGCTAACGCTTTGTAATGCATAAACGTTAAAACCATCTCCATTAGGATCTCCAGGTTTTACAGCAAAATTGTGTTTTTTACTGTCTTGAGGACCTAAAATATCAATCCAATTTAAAGTATTTGGATTTTGATTTGGAAAATTGTTGAAAGAAGATGATTTGTATTTGCCTACAAAACCTATGTGTTTTGTCATTTCCTCAACTGTATATTGATCAAAATCTGCTAACTGTTCTTGTGTTAAAATTGGCATTGGCTTTATCCCTTCTGGAATGGTTTCTCCAATTGTAGTATCTATTAATTTTCCGTTTTCAAGTAATATTAATCCATAACCTTCTGCTTCTTGAATAACTCTTGGAAGCCATTCGACGCCACCTCCTGCATCATCATTTCCTAGTAAAGAAAATATCATTCCGTATTCATCTCCTATATTTTCAAAACCTCTAAACATATTTGTTGGTAATGAAATAATATCACCAGGGTGTAATATGAGCTCGCTCATTTCATCATTATTCCAGTAAAATCGCCAATGACCACTATATACCATAAAAACTTCTGCTGTAAAATGAGAATGTGGTGAATTTTTTACCCTAGGCGGTTGACCAGCTGCACCAATACAAAAGCCGTGTTTTTCTGGCAGATTAACCTTTTGATGTCTGCTTTCTGAAACACCAACTCCAATAATACTATAGTTGTCTTTTAAATTACTTCCTGGTGTTTTAGCATCAATAAAAGCTGCTTTACAAGGAATTAAGTCTTCATACCTAATTAGTCTTTTTTTTAACATAATCTATTTTTAATTATTACTTGGTAAGTTTAAATCGACCACCACTTTTTTTAACCCTTTTAAAATGAATGGTGGCGTATAATCTCTGCTTATTGGAGCATGTCTATTTTCACCACATCGCAATCCTGAATTGGGAACATGAATGCCCCACATTTCAGAAAGTTTTACTGAACCTATTATTTGATTATCTAATATTAGATTCAGAATTTTATCCTTATTAAGACCCTTGTTAAGATCAAAGCCTATTAAATGTTTTCCTGCTGGAACTTTAACTTTAGATTTTAGTTTGGTGACTTGAGTTCTAGTATATATATAGGTGAAATGCAAATAACCGTTGATTATATATAGTTCATAACCAGCACCACTATCACCAGATGACAGAATAACCCCATTGCTATTATTAGTTTCTGTATTCAATTCTGCTCGAAGCTTTGAATTGAAATTATAGATATCAGGACCACTTAACCTATCCAGTCTCGTTGAACAAGGGAAAAATAAGTATCTGGCTTTGGGTTTAGGGACAGCTTTGATGTAAAGTCCCATAGTATCGTCTGCCATAGGAAGAATGTTATATCTCTCAGCCTCTTTATACCAAATATCTATAAGTTCTTTTAGTTTTTTAGGCTCTTTTTCTGTCAAATCATTAATCTCGGAAAAATCTTTTTCTACATGATATAATTCCCAAATATCTTTTTTATAAGGGTCTCCATTTTGATGTTTTGAAACAGCTTTCCATCCATTTACCCATATTGCTCTATCTCCTAACGTTTCAAAATACTGAATCTGTTTTCTTGTTTTTTGATTTGGATTATCAAAGGTATAAGCAAAACTTAAACCCTGTAAAGGAAGCATTACTTGGCTACTAATTTTAGTTGGAAAATTTAAATTTATTAAATCCAAAATAGTTGGGGTTAAGTCTATAGCATGTGTGTATTGCTCACGCAATTGTGCTTTAGGTAAGTTTCCGTTTGGCCAGCTAACGATTAAAGGGGATCTCGTTCCCCCTCCATAAGTATTAGCTTTGTACCACTTCAAAGGGGTATTACTTACTTGAGACCAACCGGTTGATGAACCTCCATAAGAATTATCTGAACCCAATAAATCTATGTAAGCTATTTTTTCTTCCATGGTCTCTGGATTCATGTAAGCTGCTCTTCTTGTATCTATACTTGGAACCGTTGTGCTTCCGGGTGCAGCTCCATTATCTGACACTACTATAAGTACTGTGTCGTCAAACTGATTTTCTTCTTTAAGAAAATCTATAAGCCTTTGTAATTGACAATCTGTATGTTCAAGAAACGCTGCATATATTTCTTGTCCTCTTGATGATAATACTTTTTCATCCTTGGTTAATTCTGACCAAGGTTTAACCGATTTATTTAATGGTGATAACTTTGTAGATTCCGGAATAACGCCTAATTTTTTTTGTTTTTTAAATCGTTGTTCTCTAATAATTTCATAACCTTCATCGTATTGTCCTTTTTTACGTCTAATATCATCTGCTGGTGCATGAAGTGGAAAATGACATGCTCCAAAAGCTAAATATGTAAAAAATGGTTTGCCAGAATCTGCGGCTATATGATCTTTTAAATAATCTATTGATTTATCAACTAAATCTGTACTTAAGTGATAATTATTTGATTTATTGGGATAAGCGGCTTGCGTATTTTCAAACATTTCTGGATGCCAATGATCCATAGCATTTCCATGAAAACCATACCATTTGTCAAATCCTCTTCCTGTGGGCCAATGATTAAATGGTCCAGATGCATTTTGATCGTCTAAAGGTGATAAATGCCATTTACCAATAGCGTATGTTGCATAATCTTCTTCCTTAAGTACTTCTGAAATGGTTGCAGCATCTTGTCTAATCCAACCTCTGTAACTATCATGATCTCTTCCCCACTCTGCAATATTGCCAACGCCTACAGCATGAGCATTTCTACCTGTGAGAAGGCAGGCTCTAGTTGGGGCACATAAAGCTGTTACGTGAAAGTTGTTAAACTTAGTGCCTTCTAAGGCTAGTTTGTCTATGCATTTTGTGATATGCTCTGCTCCGTAGCAACCTAAATCACCAAAACCAACATCATCCAAGACCACCATAAGTATGTTTGGCTTTTTATTTAGTTTTCTTGGAATCCAACCCCTATTATTTGAGCTATAATCAGTACTTGAAAAGTTTGTTTTTTCTTTTTCTGAATTCTTACAGCTGAATGCAAATCCGGCAGAAGCCAATGCCGATAGTTGGATAAATTCTTTCCTACTTAATGATTCTTTTTTAATCATTTTTAAGTTTTTTAAAAACATCAACTCCTAACTGTTCTAATAAATGAATCATATCGATAAAAACCCAATTCTCTTTTAATGTATTTCCTTCTCTCCTCCAGTAATCTGCTACTCTTAATGTTACTTCTTTACCGTTAGCTTTTAAGCCTAGCCATCCATCACCTTTATGCGTTCCGTACATGGCAGGAAATCCAAAATCACAAGAATAGTTGCCATCGCCAATTTGTGTAAAGTAATCTTCTCCATTTTTTATTGTAATTCCTCTATCTGGAAATGCTGTTATAAAAGGAATCTGATGATTTTTTTGAAATCCTATCAAGCCTCTTGTAGTGCCAATACCAGAGGGACCGTACCACATCATATTTTCATTATCCCAAAACTGATCTTGCCCCATAGAACTTAAAGTTTTACCATCATAACTTCCTAATCCATTTAACATCGCATTGGTTAAGTCTATAGATTTTTCATCTTCAATTGGGTCTGTTCTATAAGTTACAATACCGTCTCCTGTCATTGGAGCGGGAGGAGTTGATTCAACGCCTGTGTTTGGAAAAAAATTAAATCCTGCTTGACGCATAACGTCTAGCATATCAAAAAAATACCATGCTTTTACAATCTTATTGTCTTCAATCATAAAATGGGCAGCATAACGTAACCATGTTGGTTGTTTTGTTGCTGGAATATCTAACCAATCTTTTGTGAAAGTCCCTATAAAATTTCCTGTACAGCTTACATAGCTCCTTTTTTCATAATCACCCCCCACAAGAATGTAAGGTTGGTTTTCTAAATCTGGAAATGAATTGAATAAAGGTGTCCAGAATGTATCATTGAATTCTTTAATATTAGTTAATTCTTTAAAGGGACTTGTGATATTTACTGTAACATTTTTATCAAAATACGTTTCTAAAATACTTTTAACGTTAGTTGATTTAAACTCATTCATTTTCTTGAAAAGAGAAAGAATTAAGTTTTTGTTTACTGTTTTCATAGGTTCTAGAGTTTCAACTATTAATATTAAATTCTAATAATTGAAATACATCAATCATTTCTAGTATTTCTCTTTTAAACACCTATAATTCTGAGTTAAATAATTTGTTAGGTGGCTATTGGGTATATAATTTAAAATTAAATTTATGTCTAATTTGATATAATGTAAATTTATAATAAATTAATTTATTATTTATAAAACATTTAATAAAATATTTTATTAAATGTAGTGTCTATGTTTTTATGAAAAATTAATGTGTAGGAAAAAATCAAGAATGTTGAGGGTTAATAAAACAAATAATATTTATAATAAAAGATCTTTAATAATTTGCTTCTCATAAACACAAACTGAGCGGATCGTTAATGGTAAAAATTGAGAAAAATATTTTATTAACTTAGCGCGTTAAATAAAGTAATATTAAAATAATGATAGATCTAAATTTATTCAACTTTAAAAGTGAAAACGGAATAAACGGAAGAAAAACTCATAATAAAAAAAAAATTATACGTCATCTTTCCAAATATAAAGAGTCGTTAGCAATTTCTGAAATAGCCATATTAATTGATCTAAGTATACCTATATGTACTGTGTTAATAAAAGAGTTGGTTAAAGAGGGTTATTTAATTAAAGAAGTGAAGAAAACTTCAGAAAATGGCAGAAGACCTTATACTTATTTTTTTAATAAAAACAGCTTGTATGTTGTTGGTGTCGAAATCCTTTCAAAGTTTATTCAGTTAAGCGTTTTTAATATTTATTTAGATAATATTCATACATCTACAGACAGAAGTTTTGTCATGTCTGATGATAAAGAGTGCTTAAATTATATTACATCGTTTATAGAAAACGCTTTAATGGATTCTAATATTAATAAAAAAGTTATTATAGGTATAGGTATAGGAATGCAGGAAGTTGTAAAAGATTCCTGTGGAAGTTTGACTCATTTTTTCTCGGAAGAATCGATTTCTCTTAAGAAGTATTTAGAGTCTAAAATAAAACTTAAGATTATTATTGATAATGATTCGAGAGTAATCGGTGTAGCTGAGCAAACGCTAGGCATTGCAAAAGAAGTTGATAATGTATTGGTAGTTAAAGTAAGTAGGACTTTAGGATTAAGTATTATTGCTAATAATCATAAAATTAGAGGAAGTTATGGAACTGCCGGCAGTCTTAATCATACCCAATTTGAAAAAGGAAATAGACTTTGTGAATGTGGAAAAATAGGATGTTTAGGAACAGAAATTGGTGGAAATGCATTACTAAAAGACCTTAAATCTGTTATCAATGATAACCAAAATTCTTTATATTTTAATAAAGAAGAAATGTCTAATTACAAATACCACGATATACTTGATGCGGTTTTAAAAGGCGATGAGCTATCATTAAAATTAATTCATGACCAAGGCTATAAATTGGGAAAAGCTCTAGGGAATATCATTAATCTATTAGATCCAGAATTAGTGATAATAGGAGGTGAATACGTGATGGTAAAAGATTTCTTTTTAAACGCTGTTAAAACAGGTGTGGTTACAACTGCTATAACAAATAACACAAATCATTGCGACGTTAAATCAACGACATTAAGTAGGGGCTTAGGAGCAAAGGCTGGGGCATGTTTTGTGTTAAAAACTTGCGCAATGATTAATTTTTAATTTACACACTTTTTCTCACATATTGTTTATTTATAAATAAGCTTTTTTTTAATTATGATTTTTACATACGATCCTTTCTAGTTAATAAAATAATTTAGTTATTATATTGTATTTAATAAAATAATTTATTATATTAGTTACTTACATTATATAATGTGGACCTAGTCTTAAGGTCTTTATTAGATAAAAAACTAACTAAATTATTAATTATGTGTAAAATTAAAAAAGTAAGAGTTTCTAATCACTCGTCATTTAAAATGCTATCTATGCTTTTATCTTCATTATTTCTTTTTGCAATAATGAGTGTAAGTGCACAGAAAACAATTACTGGATCTGTTAGTGATTCAAATGGTCCGCTTCCTGGCGCTTCTGTCGTTGTACAAGGAACAAACTCAGGAACCACGTCTGATTTTGACGGTAACTTTTCCATTTCTGTTGATGACGGAGCGATTTTACTAGTTTCTTATGTTGGATATCAAACTCAATCTATTACTGTAGGAAATCAATCGACTATTGACGTAGTGCTTTCATCTGATGGTTCCCTTGAAGAGGTTGTCGTAACTGCCCTTGGTATTGTAAAATTAAAAGAAAAAATATCATATTCTGCCCAAACATTTATGGCTGAATCAATAAACCAATCAAGAGATGGAGATATAGCTCAGCTATTATCTGGTCAAGTAGCTGGTTTATCAATAATAACTAACAATGGGTCGGCTGTTTCTTCTTCAAGAATTGTGCTAAGAGGAGAGAGTTCTTTAAATCCTGATAAAAACCAACCTTTAATTGTATATGATGGGGTTTTGATTTCTAATAAGTACATAGGTATTGGAAGTAGTCCTGTTTCCTCAGATTTGCCTATTGATTACGGAAATAGCTTAAATGATCTTAATCCAGATGATTTTGATACAGTTACAGTTTTGAAAGGTCCGAAAGCAGCGGCGTTATATGGAGAAAGAGGTTCAAATGGTGCAGTAATAATTACTTCAAAATCTGGAAAAAACAAAACTGGATTAGGTGTGAGTTATACTTCTGGTTTATCTTTAACTAGTGTTAATAGATTTTGGGATGAGCAGTACGAGTATGGTGGTGGAGGGACGTTAAATGGTGTTCCAAATCAATTCAGAGATGGTTGGGGAGGAAATTTTGGACCAAAAACAAATGGTCAATTGATTTCCCAAAGTACATATTGGGATCCTAATCCGGAACCAACCCCATTTTTACAAAAAGCAGATAGGGAAGGTTTTTTTAGAACAGGTGTTTCTTATAATAATAATGTAGCAGTTTCATTTTCTGAAGATGATGTATGGGGGCGTGTTTCTTTGGGAAGAATTTCTAAAGAAGGAATTATACCAAATACAGAATATAAAAAAACAAATCTTGGTATAAGACTTGGGGCTAATTTAAATGAAAAAATCTCCATAGATGTATCCCTTAACTATGTTAATGGTAACTCAATGAATGTTCCGGATATAGGATTCAAAAGTGGTGGGCTTATGTACAGCATGCTCTGGGTAATGAAAAATTTTGAATTAGAAAAAGATTATTGGTTTCCAAACCAAGAAAATACATATCCTAGTAAAGGTGCTGTGAAATGGTCAACTAGCCCTCACCTTATTGCAAATGAAAATTTAAATGGATTTGATAAAAACAGAGTATTTGGTAACTCTAGAATAAGTTATAAAATAAATGATAATTTATCAGCTCTTGTAAGGGTTGGTTTAGACACCTATACAGACAGAAGACAGTCTAGAAGACCAGCACAACGGGCTTTTAGAACAGGTGTATACAGAGAACAAGATATTAGTTTACAAGAATTAAGTACTGATTTTTTAATGACATACGCAAAAGAATTAAATGATAAATTTAGTCTTGAAGTGAATGTTGGAGCAAGCTCATATAGACAAAAAATTAGAAATAAAATAGAACGTACAAATAATTTGGCAATCAAGGGGATTTATAGCCTTGCTAATGCCGGAGATATTGTTGCAATTACGCAAAGAGCTACCGAGAAAAAACTAAACAGCACTTATGGTACTGTAGAATTGAGTTATGATAATAAATTATATTTTGATCTTACAGCAAGAAATGATTGGTCATCAACTTTACCAAAAGCAAATCAAAGCTTTTTTTATCCATCATTTGGTATTAGTGCGGTAATTTCTAAAATGACCGAATTGCCAGACTTTATTTCGTATTTAAAATTAAGAACAAGTTTTGCGCAAACAGGAAATAGTACAGATCCAGGTATAATTAACAATAGTTATAACTTAGGTGTGCTACCAAATTCTACTACAAATCCTGCTACACTTACAGATGCTAATCTTAAAAGTGAAAGTACTCAAGCTTCAGAATTCGGTATTGATTTAAGGTTGTTTAATAATAGATTAAATTTTGATATAGATTTTTATGATTATTCTACAACAAATCAAATACTAACAGCACCAATTAGCACATCGACAGGAATTAGTTCTAGAAGATTCAATGCTGGAGAAATAAAAAGTTCAGGAATTGAGATAGTTTTAGCAGCAAAACCAATAGTTACCGATAATTTTTATTGGAGTTCTATTTTTAATTTTTCTAAAAGTAAATCTGAGGTGGTTAGCCTTACAGAAGGTATTGAAACCTTAATTATTACAAGTGGCCCACAAGGAGGAACTATTGAAGCAAGGCCAGGAGGTAGAATGGGTGATCTTTATGGAAGAGGATATGTGAGAGACCCACAAGGAAATATTATATTAGAAAGTGTAGGAGGTAATATGAGACCAATAATTGATAATAACATAAAGAAATTAGGAAATTATAATCCAGATTGGACTATGGGTATTTCAAATATTTTTAAATACAAGAATTTTGATTTAAATATATTTTTAGATTATAGAAATGGTGGTGAATTCTATTCATTAACTGGTTCTCAGTTATATAGATCTGGTTCTATTACCGAAAGCCTCCCACATAGAGAAAGTGATTTTGTTCCTGATGGTGTGGTAGAGAATGGAGGAACATATACAAAAAATACAGGAACTACAACGGGATATGATTGGTATAGAGCAAATTGGGATAAAAATAACATTGAAGCTAACACTTATGATACAACATTCTTAAAACTAAGACAGGTTTCACTTGGAATAGATTTAAAGTCAATCTTAAAAAATTCATCTATTGAAAATCTTAATGTTTCTATTTTTGGTAGAAATTTAGCAACATGGACAAAAGACAATTTTGTAAGACACTTTGATCCAGAAGTTTCAACTTTTTATGGTTCTAGTTTTCGACCTGGTTTTGAAGTAGGTCAACTCCCTGGAGCAGGAACCTATGGTATTAACATTAAAGCGTCATTTTAATTTAAATAAAAATAATTATGAAATATATATCTAAAATCAAAGTATTAATATTGAGCATATTCTTCCTTGGAGCTTGCACAGGAGATTTTGAAGAAATCAATATTGACGAAAATTTACCAACAACAGCAAATTCCGGAACCTTATTGCCAAGTACAATTTTTGATGGACTTAACCCCCATTTAAATTTACAATTTGAATTAACCAATCAATTAATGCAGTATAAAGTCTATAGAAATAATAATCAATCCGATCGCTATGATTTGGTATCAGGAGCAGCTATTTTTGATGGATTTTGGGAAGCTGCGTATAAAGTAATGTTAGATAATAATGAATCCATTGTTTATGCACAAGAAAACGGACTTAATGCTTATGAAGCTGCTGCTAAAATTTTAAATGCTTTTTATGGAGCTTCTTTAACTGAATTATGGATTGATGTTCCATTCTCTGAAGCATCTAAAGGTGTATCAGCGTCCATACAGCCAGCATACGATAAACAAGAAGACGTATATGCCAAGGTTTTAATGCTTTTAGAAGAAGCGAATACTCTTTTAGCTGCCGATACTAAGGGATTTGTAATGAAAGGTGATATCCTTTTTGGTGGTGATGTGATGAAGTGGAGAAAAATGGCAAATTCTTTGCACTTGCGTTATCTATTAAGACTTTCAAATCAAGGATCTATCAACGCTTCTACAAAAATAAATGCAATAGTTTCTAATCCTTCAACATACCCTATTATTGATAGTAACGATGAAGCCGCTATTTATGATTTTAGTGGAGTAGAGCCGAATTCTTCAGATTTTTCATTAAAAACTGCTTTAAGTGGATTAAGTCCTTCGGCAAGATTTGTCAGCGTACTTGATGGTGTAGACGCTAGTGACGATGCTGATGATGACCCGCGTTTGCCTTTCTTTGCTACTAAGCCACCAGCAGCACCAAATGGTCCATTTGTTGGTGTTCTAAGCGGAACAACAAGAGAAGAAGCTCAAGGCACTGGTGGAAATGCAGAATTATATGCATCTCAATTCACAAGCAAATTTCAAGAAAATAGGGGGCTGTTAGATTTTGTATTTATAAGTAATGCTGAAGTACAATTTATTTTAGCTGAAGCTAGATTAAAAAATTGGATTACAACCTCTACATCGAAAAGCTATTATGAAACAGGTATTGCTGCTAACCTAGCATATTGGAATATAACTATGCCAGTAGATTTTTTAACAAGAGCGGATGTGGTTTGGGATGATACGTTAGATACTTTAATGAATCAAAAATGGATAGCCATGTTTTTTAACAATACATTAGAAGCCTGGGGTGATAATAAAAGAACAGGTTTGCCAAACCTAATTCCTGGACCTCTAGCAACAACCGTTACAGGTGGGTTAATTCCTACAAGAGTATTTTATCCAACTCTAGAGCAATCTGTGAATTCTGCTAATTATAGTGCAGCTTCTTCAAGTATTGGTGGTGATAAAATAACCTCAAAACATTGGTATCAAAACTAATGTTTAATATAAAAATAGTTTTTTTTATTATTTGATAGTAAGAATCAACCAAAGTTCATTGTTTAACTAACAACTTTGGTTGATTAAACTATACTATGATTTCTATAAACTTTATTATTATTATTCAAAATAAATTTTGCATTAGAATATGACAGATAAACTAATAATGGTACCTGGAACTTTATTTGACAAAAATCTTTTTAAACACCAATTACAATGTTTAAATAGTAAAGCGGAGTGTTATGTAGCTAACAATAGTAGCTCAGATAATTTAGAAGAAGTTGCTAAAAACATTCTAGATAAGTATGAAGGAAAACTATCTGTCTTAGGGCATTCTTATGGAGGTATAATAGCTTTTGAATTATTTAGACAAGCACCCGAAAGAATAGGGAAGCTAATTTTATTAAACACGACACATAAAGTGCCTAACAAGCAAACTAAAATACTTTTTCAAAAGTTTATAGGGATGGCATTTTTAGGCGAATTCAATAAAATAACAAATGATAATTTAATAGATATAATGCTAACGCCAGAGAATGCAAAAAATAATGATTTAAGAGATGCTATTGTTCATATGTCGTTGAATGTGGGTATAGATAATTTTTATAATCAAGTTAAAGCTCAATTAGGTAGACCAGATAGTACAAAAGATTTAAAAAACATAAAGTGTCCTACACTAATTATTGCAGGCAGAGAGGATAATATTTGTCCTTTAAAATTGCATGAAGAAATGGCTGAAGCTATTCCTAATTCTACTTTAAAAGTTATAGACAAATGCGGTCATTTAAGTCTATTAGAACAACCTGTTTTAGTTAATAACACAATAATTGATTGGTGGAACAAAAATTAAACAATGCGAAAAAATAAGCTAAAAGAAATATTAAAGTCCGACAAGCCCGTTGTATGTGGTTGGTTGCATATACCAAATTCATGGACAGCTGAAGTTATGGCAAATGCTGGTTGGGATTGTTTAACTGTAGATATGCAACATGGTCTATGTAATATAGAAACTGCTATACAAATGATGCAAGCTATTTCTACAACAAGCACTGTTCCTCTTGCTAGAGCAAATTGGAATACACCTGGAGAAATCATGAAATTACTTGACGGCGGGGCTTATGGTATTATTTGCCCAATGATTAATACTAAAGATGAGTGTGAATCTTTTGTTGGAGCATGTAAATACCCTCCTTTAGGTTATAGAAGTTTTGGGCCAACAAGAGCAAGGGTTTATGCAGGCAAAGATTATGGCGATTATGCAAACGATGAAATTCTTACCCTGGCTATGGTAGAGACACATCAGGCAATAGGAAATATTAGCGAAATCTGTTCTGTAAAGGGACTAGATGGCGTTTTTATTGGATCGGGGGATTTAAAACTATCAATCAAAGCAACAACTAAAACAGTTGATGTAACCCAATTATTTGATCAAGCATTAGAGACTGTTTTAAGAGAATGTAAAAAAAGAAAATTAATAGCTGGTATTTGGTGTTCAACTTTAGAAGATGCAAAAAAAATGATTGATAAAGGGTTTAAATTTATAGCACTTAAATCTGATAGTATGATGTTAACACAATATGCAAATGAACAAGCCTTAGCAATAAAAAAAGATTTATAAGATTTTTAATTAAATGATACATATAGAAACAGATAAATTAGAAAGAAATGGTTTAAGGCAAAACCTTCCAGGATTTGACAAGAAGTATTTTAATATAGTTGATTATATTTTAAAAATAACAGAAGATATATGGGAGAAAAGAGAGATAGAGTTAATCCGTGATACATATAAAGAAGATATATTACTTCATATAGGAGCCAGAAAAATAAATGGTGTAGAAAAAATAATTGAATCAACATTAGAAACACTCAACTCTTTTCCAGACAGAAAAATGGGTGCAGAAACAGTGATTTGGTCAACAGATGGTAAAGGGGACTTCTATTCTTCACATCGTATTTTATCTACAGCTACAAATCTAGGGAGTAGTATTAATGGAGAACCTACAGGTAAAAAAATCATTTTTAGAACAATTGCAGACTGTAAAATTGCAAATAATAAAATTTATGAAGAATGGTTGGTTAGAGACAATCTTAACATGCTAATACAGCTTGGTTTTAACCCTTTAGAATTGGCAAAAAAAGATTCTAATTATAAGGAAAATCCTATCTCAATATCAGTTAGTTCGTCTAAAGAAATAGAAACAAAAAACTTAACTAGCCCTGAATATTTAGTCTATTCTTTAATTACCAATGTTTGGAAACATAAACAGTACAGCCATTTAGAAAATTGTTTTTCAGAAAAGAGCACGCTACATGCTATATGTAATAATAATATTAGAGGAATTACAAATATAAAAGGATACGTTCAATCCATCTTAAATTCATTTCTAGAAGTTACCATAAATATTGAGCGCATCACATCGAATAGAAATGGTAACTCAACAGAAATAGCTGCACGATGGTATATTAAAGGGAAAACCATACAGACAGGCATGTTTGGTGTAGATTCAACACATGAAATTTTTATACCAGTAATAAGTCATTATCAAATTGAAGGTGATAAAATTATAAATGAATGGATGGTTTATGATGGTTTTGATGCATTATGTCAGATTTATAAGTAATGCAATTTCATTAAACTACACAATAATTATCAAATGAAAGTACACAACTTCAGTGCTGGCCCTAGCATTCTTCCTGATTCAGTTATTAAGGAAGCATCAAACGGAATTCTTAATATAAATAACTCTGGATTGTCTTTGTTAGAAATATCTCATAGAAGTAAAGATTTTATAGAGATAATGGACAAAGCCACATCTTTAGCTTTAAAGCTTCTGGATTTAGAAAATAAGGGATATAAAGCTCTTTTTTTACAAGGTGGAGCTAGTAATCAATTTCTTATGACAGCTTATAATTTACTGGAAAATAAAGCAGGTTATTTAAATACTGGAGTATGGTCGAGTAAAGCTTTAAAAGAAGCTAAAATTTTTGGAGAGGCTATTGAAATAGCCTCTTCAAAGGATAAAAACTTTAATTATATCCCTAAAGGGTATTCTATTGACCCTGATTTAGATTATTTTCACATCACTACAAACAATACAATTTTTGGAACACAAATTAAAAATATTCCTAACACTTCAGTTAATCTCGTTGCTGATATGTCTTCAGATATATTTTCTAGAAAAATTGATTTTTCAAAATTTGGATTAATATACGCAGGTGCTCAAAAGAATATGGGCCCCGCAGGAACTACCCTAGTCGTTATCAAAGAAGATATTTTAGGTAAAGTCTCAAGGGACATCCCTTCAATGCTTGACTATAAAGTGCATATAGACAAAGAGAGTATGTTTAACACTCCACCTGTTTTTGCGATATACACTTCAATGTTAACACTTAAGTGGATAGATAATAATGGTGGTATAGAAAATATTGAATCTAAAAATAATGAAAAAGCTCAATTGTTATACAATGCTATTGACAATAATGAATTATTTAAAGGATTTGCTGCTAAAGAAGACAGGAGTACAATGAATGCTACTTTCAATTTAGTCAATCAAGATCATAAAGAAGTTTTTGACAAATTAAGTAAAGAAGCAAATATTAATGGAATTAATGGACATATATCTGTTGGAGGCTATCGTGCTTCAATTTATAATGCACTAGAAATTGAATCCGTAAAGGTATTAATTGAAGTAATGAATGAATTAAAAAGAAAAGTATAATATAAATTTTATGATAAACATTTTAGCTAATGATGGAATTTCTTTTTCAGCAGCCCACTTAAAAAAAATCTCTGTCTTATTAATACTGTTTTTTTCTGTTTTATTATCACTATTTTTATATAACCGTATTGTTTGGACTCAAGAACCTCCTAATATAATTCTTTTGATAGGAGACGGAATGGGACTTACTCAAATAAGTGCGGGAATGTACGCAAACGACAATAGTACAGTTTTAGAGGAATTTGAATATATCGGACTATCTAAAACTTCTTCTTCTAATAAACTTGTTACTGATTCAGCTGCAAGTGGAACAGCAATGGCAACAGGTGTTAAAACTCTTAACGGAGTAATAGGAATAGATCCTAAAAACGTCTCTCATAAGTCAATTTTAGAAGTTTGTCAAGATCAGGGCTATTCTACCGCTTTAATCGCAACTTCGAGTATTGTTCACGCTACACCAGCCTCTTTTTACGCAAAAGAAGATTCTAGGCATAATTATGAAAGCATTGCGTTGCAGTTAAGTAAACATAGCGTCGATATATTTGCCGGAGGAGGAAGCAAGCATTTTATGTCTAGAAAAGATAAAAAAAATTTGATTAAAGAAATGTCGGACTATACTTTTGTAAAATCAATCACAGAATTTGAGAAAAGTAAAGCTTCAAAAATTGGATATTTCACTTATTTTGATGAACCACCATCCATTATTGAAGGCAGATCTGCTAATCTTGATAAGCTAACTAAAATCACTTTAGATAAGTTGCATTTAGAAAAAAAGCCTTTTTTTATTATGATTGAAGGTTCACAAATTGATTGGGGTGGGCATGACAATAATCTTAAATACGTAACCTCTGAATTTAAAGATTTTAATGCTGCTATTCAAGAAGCATTAAACTTTGCTAAATATCACGGAAACACCCTAGTTGTCGTAACTGCTGATCATGAAACTGGAGGATTAGCCTTATTAGAAAAAGAAAAAAACATGGTTTTCGGCAAATTCAATACTGAAGGACATTCTGCCACAATGGTGCCAGTGTTTAGTTTTGGTCCTAATGCAGAGTCATTTAAGGGGATTTACGAAAACACCGAGATATTTGAAAAATTAAAAAATACTTTGAAATAAATTAATTATGTATTCTATTGATTGTAATTCTAAAATAATAAAGGGTTTAGGTCTAATTGATGTGGACTTAATTCTTCCTCACGAAAAAATAATAAAAAAAAATACTTCTTCGATTATCAATTTTCTAAAATCTTTTGATGATCATATTGTGCTATCATCCATTCTTTGTTGCTCTAAAAGCATGGTAATAATTGATGGTCATCACAGGTATTATAGTTTAAAAAAACTTGGTTTTAAGAAAATTCCTGTAACTAAATTAGATTATTTTTCTAAAGAAATTAAAAACTCTCTTGATCATAAACATTCTAAAAATCAAATAATTGAGCACGGGATTAATGGTGAATTAATGGAACCTAAAAGTACTAATCACATTGTTTATTGTAACAAATCTAAACAATGGCAACCTATAATGCTTCTTTCAAGTTTGTTTAAAGTGGAGGTGCAATGATAAGTCTAAAAGTAAACCAATGACTTAAAATGGTTTTGCGGATTGACAGGATGTAGTGCTAATAATTTTTATTAAATTAAATAACTAGACTTAGTTTTTAATGTGGATATTTTTTCTTAGTTTGTATATAATATGGATACACTAAAAGTCATCGATAAATGAGTAGAATATTAACTACACACGTTGGGTCATTGCCAAGAAGTCAGGATGTTGTCGACTTTATATTTACCCGTGAAAATAATAAGCAATATGTTGAGAAGGATTTTGATGAATGCATGAGGAACAATGTTCTAAGTACAGCTAAAAAACAGAAGATTGCAGGCATAGATATTGTTAGTGATGGTGAAACCTCAAAAATATCATACGCAACTTATGTAAAGGATCGATATACAGGCTTTTCAGGGGATAGTCCTCGAAATCCACCTGAAGACCTAAAGCTTTTCCCTGGTTTTCTTAAAAGACTAGCAGATGATGGTGGAACACCTCAATATGCTCGGCCAATGTGTACTGGAGAGGTTCGCTCAAAAGGACAAGGCGAACTTCAAAAAGATATATCTAATTTGAAAGCCGCAATGAGTGCAAATGATATAGGAAGAGGTTTTATGAATGCAGCGTCACCTGGTGTTATCTCTTTATTTTTACAAAATGACTATTATCCAACAAGGGATGCATATCTTTCCGCGCTTGCCGATGCTATGAGGGATGAGTATGAAACGATTGTGGCATCTGGACTAGATTTACAGCTAGACTGTCCAGACCTAGCTCTTTCTAGACATATGCTTTTTAGTGATTTGTCAGATTCAGAGTTTATAAAGATTGCTGAATCACATGTAGAAGCGCTAAATCATGCACTAAAAAACGTGCCAGAAGAAAAAGTCAGAATTCATATTTGTTGGGGAAATTATGAAGGGCCTCACTGTTGTGATATAGACATGAATAAGGTTTTTGGAACTTTAATGAAGGCGAAAGCACGATATATTTTGTTTGAGACTTCGAATCCGCGTCACGCCCATGAGTGGACAGTTTTTCGAGATCGCAAGAACGAAATACCTGATACGAAAATACTTGTTCCTGGGGTTGTAGACACAACTACAAACTTTATTGAGCATCCTGAGCTAGTTGCAGAACGCATTGAAAAATTTGTAAATATAGTTGGAAAGGAAAGAGTGATTGCAGGTTCAGATTGTGGTTTTGGAACATTTGCAGGATTTGGGGCCATCGATCCAGACATTGCTTTTGCTAAATTAAAGTCTCTATCTGAGGGTGCTGCGCTTGTAAGTAATCGGCTATGACGACTCTTGTAATGATTACTGGAATGATGTATTTTAATCGCATCAATAACTGTTTTAAGTGGGTATTTCAGTAATATTAAACGCTCCCAAAAGTTTGTCTATACAGTAAGGTTTAGTATTACACATCATTATACAAACACCTCCCGTCAAAAGAAAACCGATATTATTTGAGTAGGATAGCAACAATTAAAAATTACTATTGAGATTTTTTTGGTTTTTAGTAGTGCTGGCCGTACAATAATCGTACAAGTTTTAAAAATAAAAAC
>Ga0115568_10000715_pt1 | contig 24361 bp, 24 predicted proteins | sample COGITO_mtgs_1204_FD_87296 | JGI IMG/M metagenome (GOLD analysis project Ga0115568, IMG submission 87296) | Pelagic marine microbial communities from North Sea - COGITO_mtgs_120426 | ecosystem: Environmental > Aquatic > Marine > Epipelagic | place: Germany:Helgoland, sampling site Kabeltonne...
AGTGGTTCCATAAATCCTGGTAACTTGTCCAGTGGACAGTGATCTGTGTGAAGTGCAATGTTCACGTCGTATTTGGCAGCTACAACGTGAGCGAACTCAGCGAGGGCAACGGCCCCGGTAACCATATCTTTCACGCCTTGGCCCGAAGCAAATTCGGCGCCTCCCCACGAAACTTGAACGATCCCGTCGCTCTCTGCTTCGGCAAAGCCGCGGATTGCCGCGACAATTGTCTGCGATGAAGAGGTGTTGATCGCGGGGTAGGCAAATTTACCTTCCTTCGCGCGATCGAGCATTTCGCCATATACCTCTGGGGATGCAATCGGCATGTACACTCCAAATTTCTTAGCCCGCTTGAGCACGGGAACGGTTGATTGACCTCATCCTTCCATGCTTGGATTACAACGAGGTAACCGATCGCAGCCGTGTCAGCGCGCCGCGTGGGTTCGAATCCAGCCATGCATGGCAATTGCAGCCGCGGCGCCCACATTTATTGAGCGGGTGGAACCAAATTGCGAGATTTCCACGAGGGAATCGCACCCGTCACGCATGGGGTCTGACAGCCCGGTTCCTTCTTGGCCAACGACTAATACGCAGCTTTTGGGAAATGTAAATGATTCAAGTTTGACCGCTCCAGGGAAATTATCCAAGCCGATCACAGGCAGACTCTCTGACTTTGCCCACCTGAGGAAGTCACTTGCGTGTTCATGGTGGTGGACGTGCTGGTACCGATCGGTCACCATGGCGCCACGGCGGTTCCACCGCTTCTTGCCCACAATATGGACTTCGTTGACCAGGAAGGCATTCGCGCTACGGACAATTGTCCCGATGTTGAAGTCGTGGCCAAGGTTTTCAATAGCAATATGCATCGGGTGCCGCTTGGTATCCAGATCAGCAACGATCGCTTCTAGTTTCCAGTAGCGATACTGATCAACAACATTGCGCTTGTCCCCCTCGAGCAATAAATCCGGATCGTAGTGGTCTCCGCTCGGCCATTTGCCCTCCCACGGTCCGACACCAATCACGGCAAAGGGCTCGCCGGCCTGTTCTTCATCCACGGGAGTGAACTTACCCACTAGCCTGTGGCAGTGCTGAAATTCATTACCAATCTTGGTCGCGGTGCCCTCATGGGGTCAGCTGAAGTGGTTCCCGGAGTCAGCGGAGGGACCCTCGCATTGATCGTGGGGATCTACCAGATGCTTATAAATTCGATCGCCGACCTCGTGCTCAGTGTTCGCCAGCTCGTCGGGCTTGCCCCGGGGAAGGCTTCGACCAAAACCGCGGTATCGACTTTCAAGTCACTTCCATGGCGCCTACTTATCCCAGTTGCGATCGGGATGGGCGCCGCCGTGATTCTTGGAGCAAAACTCATTGAGCCATTGCTTGACGAGCAACCAATTGCTATGAAGGCTCTGTTCTTCGGGCTCGTGATTGCCGGTACCTACGTCCCCGCTCACATGGTTACTAAGGTGGGCGGTTGGTCCTCGTCATTTGTTCTACTTGGCTTGATTTCTGCAGTCTTCGTATTCTTCTTGACCGGTTTACCGCAAGGGAACGTGGCCGACCCCAGCTTGATCGTCGTTTTCTTCTCGGCCTCGATCGCAATCTGCGCCCTAGTGCTGCCAGGGGTATCGGGTTCGTTCTTGCTACTCACAGTAGGAATGTATGACCCAACAATTGCAGCGGTCAACGATCGAAACTTCACCTATCTCATTGTGTTCGCTCTTGGAGCGATTCTCGGTCTCGCAATTTTCGTGTCACTACTTAAGTGGTTGCTGGAAAATCGTGCTCGGGTAACCCTGGTGATCATTACCGGTCTCATGCTCGGTTCCTTGCGAGCTCTGTGGCCGTGGCAAGGGCCCGAGCGAGAGCTACTCGCACCCACGGATCAAATCGGAATCGCGCTACTGCTCTTTATCGCAGGTGCCGCATTCGTCACAATTTTGCTTGCACTCGAACGCAAGTTTGGTGAAACCGAAGAGCAGAAGGATCTACTCGAGACCTAGGTCAGCAAGTGTGTATGCCGCGGTGTACTTGTAGCCGCGCTCTTCCACTGCTGCGCGAGCACCCCGATCAACAATCACGCTCACTCCTGCAATAACTGCGCCGTCAACCAAGAGTGCTTCCACAGCGGTCATTACCGATGACCCAGTGGTGGACGTGTCCTCAACCGCAAGAACTCGAATACCGTTGACGTCTGGTCCTTCAATGCGGCGTTGCAAACCATGCTGCTTTTCGCTCTTGCGAACGACAAACGAATTAAGAAGTTCACCCTCACCTGCCGCGTTATGCATCATGGCCGAGGCAACAGGATCCGCACCAAGGGTTAGCCCACCGACCGCCTGATAGTCGAAACCGCTATTGACTTGACGCATAACCGCACCAACGAGTGGGGCAGCTTCTGCGTCAAGGGTTACTCGACGTAAATCAATGTAGTAGTCCGCTTCTCGCCCGCTGGAGAGAATAACTTTCCCGCGCACAACGGCTTTGTCCAAGATTTGTTGACGTAATGCATTCCATTCGTCGCTTGTTGACATATCCACATCTTAATCAACTGCCAATAGGCTTATTCCAATGAATGAAATAACTGTTGTCCATTTGGTCAGCGCCGACACCCATCCTGCTCTCTCAGCAGAATTGGCCATCTGCAACTTCACGGATTATGTTGAAATTCAGCTTGAGACCGACCCGGCTAAAACCTGTGCGAGCATTTCGCAGAGCGCTGTGACCGCGCACCTAGTTGTCATTGCAACTGGCAAAGCCTGCGAGCAGCTCCCGGCAATTGCTCTCGCCCAAAAAGCCGGGAATAGAAAGATTTTGAGTTACCAACTGATCAGCCCGGCCCTCCCTCCCTTTACCGAAACCTGGCCAAACGCCCCCATTACCGCCTACTTTTCACCGGGTTCGATCATTCCTAGAGATGTATCACTTCGTGGCATTGAGGTAGCTAGCTTCCCCGGTGAACCCGCATTCGCCGCGTTAATTGATAATTGTTTGCCCTAGCTGACCCAGACCGATTCCCGTTCAGTGCCGACTCATAGCGCCTTGTGTCAGCGCATGGCTTACCGTTGCGGAGTGAAGTGCGGGGGAAAGCACGCGCTGATTGGGTTGATGGCTGCAGTTCTCGGGTTTTTTCCCGTGGTAAATGCCCAAGGGGTAGGCAACAGCGCCAACCCACTGTCCCCACGAGTAGTTCAGGGACTTGACGGTGAAGTTGGTCAATTCCCTTACCTTGCCGCACTGCTAAAAACCAAGGAACTACAGCAGAAGGATGCCTTCCAAGCCCAATTTTGCGCTGCAACGCTGACCACCCCAACCACATTGGTGACCGCCGCCCACTGCGTGGTTAACCAAAAGACGGGTGAAAAGAGCGCCGCTGCCGAAATCACTGCGGGCTTCACTCGGAATTTAGATTCCACAAATATTCGACTTATCGATATTGCCAGCGTGAGTGTGCACCCGAAATACGACATTGAAACCTCCGAAAACGACATTTCCGTGTTGACGCTCGCTTCGCCTGTCGATGACATTGCGTTATTGGCCCCTTTGATTCCGGGGTTGTCCACTGAATACACCTCCGCTGGCCGAGCGGCCCAAGTTGCGGGCTGGGGAAATACAGCAGGCTCGGGAAAAAAATATACTTCCGTTTTCCAGGTCGGCGATCTGATTATTTTTCCGAACAATTCCTGTGGCGGTGGGAAGCGGTATAAAATTGATGGACTCAATTTTAATGGCTTTGACGCCAGTGAATTAAATAAAAAGATTATGCTGTGTGCCGCCGGAGTCAGCTCCGACAAAAAAGTTGTCGACGCCTGTCAAGGAGATTCTGGTGGACCCTTGGTGGTTGATGCGAGCGCCGGGCCTCGACTCGTTGGAGTTGTGAGTTGGGGCGAGGACTGTGCTAGCAGTTACCCGGGTGTGTACAGTCGCGTGAGTGCGCTCAACACATACTTGCAAAGTGCCGGAGCGATACCGCTTTCGATTCCCACTCTTTCGCCGAGCGTTACCGTTATCCCGCTTCTTAACCAGCTGAAGGTTCGGATCACTGCCGGTCAAGATGGGACCACTGTGACCCAGTACGCGGTGACGGCTACCGGGCCAAGTTCGATTGATCCGAATAACACTCACACCTTCACGTGTTTTGCAGCGCCGACCAAGCGCAGTGTCACTGGAAGTTGCTTAATTTCAGGACTCCTCACGGGTGCTGAGTACACGATTACGGCAATATCTGCGACCGACCAAGGCAACTCGCCACCGTCGCAGCCGATCACTGCGATCCCTAGTGATCAACCCGTTGCAGGAAATATTAAGTCGGTCAAGTTCACCGGGGAAACCGCCAAATTTCGCGTGACCGCTTCGCTTGCAAATGGTTCACAAATCACAACAGAGCGAGTCATCTGCTCACCCGTGAGCGCCGGAGCCATTCGCTCTGCTCGAATTCTCAATAATTCAGCGGTTGTGCGTAACTTAACCAAAAGTCGCTACGACTGCGGTGTTCGAATTGCCACAGAAGCCGGTGTTGCTGACTCGGCTCCACAAACAATTCGTCGTGCTCGTTAACCAATTACTTGGCTGTGACAATTACTTTCAGCTTGAAAGTCTGGTCAACTTTACCGCTGGGCGCGGTGATTGTTACAACCACTGTCGCGACTCCGGGCTTCATTGCTTCAAGTCCCCAGTTGGTGACTCCACCGCCACCAACCATGCCGGATGAATTAGGCGTCGCGGCATAAAAGCCTTTAGAAAGTTTCACTGCTTTTTTCTTACCAGTGATTTTTGCGCTGACCGAATAACCTGTAGTGGGGTTGTTCTGCAAGCTGATCACAATAATGTCGTCAGGCAGCAACCGGATCTGGCCAGTCTGCATTTCAACAGAAAGGGTGTAGTCCCCCTTGGCTGGGTCTTTAGCTGCCTGAGCAGGCGCAGCGCCGAAAGCTGTTAATGCGAAAGCTGACGCAACAAACGCTGCGAGGAATTTCGGTAGGATTCTCATGACCTTAGTATGTCATGAGAAAACGAGTATGAACTACTTGTTCGTCACACGCGTCAATGCAGCATTTCTCGTTTCTTGCGTTTGCGCTTGAATCTGCAAAAACATTGCTTCGCGCGCCCTGCGCTCCGCGGCGTTGCCCATCAACATTGCGCCGCCTGAACTCGCAGTGATTACAGCGATAGCGCACTCGACAGCAAACTCAAGTATCTGAACGCGCAAGGAAACCAGTACCGATCTGGGAGTTTTAGGGTTGTCCGTCGCGGCGTAAGCGCGCTCACGCAGACCGTGATATTTCCTCGCCAATTCACTTGCAGCAATTATTCCTTGCTTCTGATTGCGACTGGATGCGACTTCATTGAGTTGCTCAATTGCTCCCCGCGCAACGCCCAAGGCCGCCGGATTTGGCAAGATTGTTTTCATCGAATCAGCTACCAGCCATTTATCTGCATCGATCACACTGAATACGCAGTCGCTACTAATAAACGTGTGATCAAAGGTGATCGGCCTACTGTGTGTACCTGACATTGCCAACAATTTCAATGGTTCCCCTACAACACACGAATTAAATTCTTCGGTGAAGTCTCTGAGCTGTAGATAGAAAATCACGAACTTAGATTTATCTTCTGTAGACGCTAACAGCATCAGTACGTCGGCAATATCCCAACTCGTTACCCAGTCAAGGGTCCCGGTCAGCTCCCACCCACCTTCACATTGGTGAGCGACTGGGTTTGGCGGCCCCGCACGCCGCACGTGTGCAAATGCAATCGCGGCCAAAAACTCGCCCCCCTGCAATCCAGACAACCAACGTCTCGAAAGTGCCTCACTCGCTGACTGGTTTCCACCCTCAAGCATTGTGCGTAATGGTGTCTGGTGTTGGCTCCAACAAAACCAGGTACTCGCATCTGCTCCAGCAAGGCGCTCGGTGACTTCACGTTGTTGCGCCAATGCCCGTGGGGCGCCATGGGCCCCGGCTGAGGCAAGCAATTCAATGTGGCTTCGAGGAACTCCCGTGTGATCAGAAATTTCGGCACTTTCTGCAATCACGTGCAGAGCTGATTCGATTTCACCCGTGAGTTGTGCCCCGGGCTCAATTATTCGCGTACTCACCCTCCCACCTAAGCACGGGGGCCATCATGCTGCAGGCTTAGGGTTGCCCCGTGTCAGAAAACTTCCTAGTCCAAAAAATGCGGCCCCATGCGGTCTCAATCTTCGCAGAGATGTCGCGCCTTGCGGTAGAAACTAATTCGATCAATCTTGGTCAAGGATTCCCAGACACCGATGGTCCCCAGGAAATCAAAGACGAAGCGGCCCGGTGCATTGCGAGCGGACGAGGTAATCAGTACCCACCACCCAACGGCTTCCCGGAATTGCGCTTAGCAATTGCTGCCCACCAAAAACGCTTTTATCACATCGACATTGATCCTGACACCGGCGTCGTTGCCACGACCGGAGCGAGCGAGGCGATCGCGTCCAGCCTTTTGGCACTCGTTGAAAAGGGTCATGAAGTCGTGTTCTTTGAGCCTGCATTCGACGTGTACCGGGCAATTATTGACCTCACCGGCGCGATACCTGTTGGTGTTCCCCTGCAAAAACCTGACTTTCGCCCAGATATCCAAGCCCTCGCGGAGGCAATAACTCCCGCGACCAGAGTCTTATTGCTGAACTCACCCCACAACCCGAGTGGAATAGTTTTCAATCGCGAGGAACTAAGCGCGATTGCCTCTATTGTGATCGAACACGAGTTGATCGTAATTTCCGATGAAGCCTACGAGCACCTGTGGTTCGACTCGCATATTCACATCCCAATTTCCACGCTACCGGGAATGTTTGAGCGCACGATCACGATCGGTTCGGGTGGAAAGTCTTTTTCGTTCACCGGCTGGAAGGTTGGTTGGGCCAGCGGACCGCAGTCGTTGATTTCTGCGGTTAAAGCTGTGCGGCAGCATTTGAGTTATGTTTCCGGCGGCCCATTCCAACTAGCAATCGCCTGCGGTCTGGGGCTGCCGGACCAATACTTCAATGAGATCCGGCATGGCCTAAGCGCCAAGAGGGATCAGCTGAGTGCGGGGCTTGAGCACATTGGTATGCGGGTGATCCCCACCGAAGGGACGTATTTCGTCACCACAGATATCTCCCCCATCGGCTTTACCGACGGCTTTGAGTTCGCACGAATGTTGGCTAAAAAATGTCAGGTTATTGCGATCCCACACCAAGTTTTCACCGAGTCAGGTCAAGACTTTAAAGAATATGTCCGGTGGGCATTCTGTAAAAAGCCTGAAGTTCTCGCAGAGGCCACCACTCGAATCCGCACTATTTTTTAAGGATCACATTAAATTTCATGGCCACGGGACTACCCAGTGTTGACGCCCGGCTCCCAGTCATTGTGCCTATGCCCTGCGCCTTTTTAAAATCGCCCGATCCGCTGATTACTGTGATGGAACCCCCAAAACGGGCGTCTGCTGTTCCCCCACCTTTCGCAAGGGACAAGCCTTGGCCATCAACCGCCAGTCCAAGGATTGAACCATTGTCTAAAGTCACGGTGACAAATCCACCGAAGGGGCCGCTGCCGTCTGTGTAATTCACTACACCCAGGAACTCAACTTTCCCCGGCTTACCGTCAATTTTGGTGGCGCTCGTAAGGTAGTTCCAGCCGTAGGTGTGACCCCCCGGTAAGACATTTAGTGTTGTTTCTTCACTGACAAACTTGGTAAGAAATACAACCTTCTCGCCCTTTGGTGCTGCAGTTGCCGGGGCGATAAACCCGAGGCAGAAAGTTCCGAGGAGGGCGGCAATGAGCCCGGTGCGAATCGTAAGTGTGATCATGATCGAATTTTAAGTGATTCGCCGTCGTCTGCCACCGCGATTACACAGGTGTCGCCATCTGTTAATTCACCACCTAATAGCGCCATCGCCAACTTGTCACCCACCGCGGTGTGAATGAGCCGACGCAGTGGACGTGCTCCGTAAACAGGGTCAAAGCCACGATCAACCAACCAGGTGAGCGCCGTCGCTTCCAACTCGAGGGTGATCCGGCGGTCAGAGAGCCGTTCCTGCAATTGCTCAATGTGAATTTCGGTAATTCGACGTAATTCTTCCCTGTCAAGTGGATCAAATGTGACCATCGCGTCGAGTCGATTAAGAAACTCAGGTCGGAATTTTTCGCGAACAACTTCCATAACGGCTGCCTTGCGTTCGGAGAACGGTACATCTTGGTCAATCAAGAATTGGGAACCTAAGTTAGAGGTCAAAATCAAAATAGCATTACGGAAGTCGACGGTTCTGCCTTGGCTGTCCGTCAAGCGCCCGTCGTCGAGAACTTGTAGCAAGATGTCAAATACTTCGGGGTGCGCTTTTTCGATCTCGTCGAACAAGATCACGGAGTAAGGACGTCGACGTACTGCTTCAGTGAGTTGGCCACCCTGTTCGTATCCAACATATCCGGGAGGTGCGCCAACTAAACGCGCCACCGAGTGCTTCTCAGAGTACTCGCTCATGTCAATACGGATCATGGATCGTTCGTCATCGAAGAGGAATTCTGCGAGTGCTTTGGCCAACTCGGTTTTCCCCACGCCGGTTGGCCCCAGGAACATGAAGGAACCAGTTGGTCGGTTGGGATCGGCGATCCCTGCTCGCGCACGGCGCACCGCGTCACTGACTTCACGAACGGCTTTCGGTTGGCCGATCACTCGCTCGCCAAGATGGTCGTCCATGCGTATCAGTTTCTCGGTTTCCCCCTCGAGCATTCGACCTGCCGGGATGCCGGTCCACGCTGCAACAACTTCAGCGATGTCATCTGCGGTGACTTCTTCTTTGACCATGGTTGATTCACGCGCATTGGTTTCCGCCGTGACTTTTTCAAGTTCCTCTTCAAAAGTGGGGAGTTCAGAATACAGAATCCGTGATGCTCGCTCAAAGTCTCCTTCACGCTGGGCTTTGTCAGCAACAGCACGCAAGTCATCGACGAGGACCTTGATTTCGCCAATGCGGTCTAGTCCTTGCTTTTCAGCATCCCAAAGGGTGCGAAGTTCGCGCAGTTCTATGTCTTTTTCCGCGATCTCAGTCCGAATCTTGGCCAAACGATTTTTCGAGGCATCATCTTTTTCTTTTGACACCGCGAGATCTTCCATGCGCAAGCGGTCTACTTGACGTTGAAGCACATCAATCTCAACGGGCGAGGAGTCGATTTCCATCCGCAAACGGCTTGCTGACTCATCCATTAGGTCTATTGCCTTGTCGGGTAGGAAGCGACTGGTGATGTAGCGATCGGACATAGTTGCCGCGGCGACGAGCGCCGCATCAGAAATCACGACTTTGTGATGCGCTTCATATTTTTCCTTGATACCCCTGAGAATCGCAATGGTGTCTTCAACACTGGGCTGGTCAACAAATACCTGCTGGAAACGCCGCTCAAGTGCCGCATCTTTTTCAATGTATTGACGGTACTCATCCAACGTTGTCGCACCAATCATGCGTAGCTCACCCCGGGCAAGCATTGGCTTCAACATATTGCCGGCGTCCATTGCCGAATCACCGCTACTTCCAGCGCCAACAACTGTGTGGAGCTCATCGATAAAAGTAACTATTTGACCGTCGCTACCTTTGATCTCGTCGAGGACTGCTTTCAAGCGTTCTTCAAATTCGCCGCGGTACTTTGCCCCAGCAACCATTGCGCTCATGTCGAGAGAAATGAGAGTTTTCCCAACGAGTGAAGTGGGGACATCCCCTTCGACAATACGACGCGCCAAACCTTCTACGACGGCCGTCTTTCCTACCCCTGGTTCGCCGATCAGAACCGGGTTGTTCTTGGTGCGACGAGAAAGAACTTGGATAGTTCGACGCACTTCCTCATCGCGACCGATTACTGGGTCGATCTTGCCTTCGCGGGCTAGCGCGGTGAGGTCAAGACCGTACTTGTTAAGTGCCTGGAAAGTGCCTTCTGGGTCCTGTGTGTTCACGCGTGCGCTCCCTTTTGTTTCTAATAGAGCTTGGAGCAACAACTCACCGGTCGCCCCCTTTGTTGAAAGTATTTTTTTGACTGTGGAGTCGCCGCTCTGTGCCAGAGCAATGAGGAGATGTTCGGTGCTGACGTACTTGTCACCGCGCTCTTTAGCGAGTACATCTGCTTCCTTGAGAACTGTGAGGGTAATGCGACTTAATTTCGGGGCCGCAACAGTTGACCCGGAAGCGGAGGGAAGCGCCTGCAAGTCTGCCCGCACCCTTGTCTTGAAGGTGGGCACGTCCACGCCAAGATACTCAAGTAGAGCGGTCGCGATACCGGGTCCTTGTTGTAATAGTGAGTCGAGAAGGTGAATGGGCTCAACTGCGGGGTTTCCTTGGGCAGCAGCAATTCGAACCGACGCACCGATAGAGTCCTGGCCTTTAGTTGTGAATGCAATCTCCATTATTGTCCCGGATTCCTGTATCGCGGTTGCCACACCACCAAAGCGCGTGATGTGCGTTCGCGATGAAACTCGTCGAGCTGTTCACGGAGGGCGAGGACTTGTTCTTCAAGTTCAATCACTCGTTTGATCCCTTCAATGCTCAAACCTTCGGCTGATAATTGTGAAACGTAGCGGAGTCGTTGGACGTCGCGCGCGCTGTAAAGTCGATTTCTTCCCGCGACTCGGTGTGCCGATACGAGACCGACACGGTCATATTGTCGCAAGGTCTGCGGATGCAATCCCGCGAGTTGCGCGGCGATTGAAATCGCGTACACCGGAGTATCGGAAGCAACAATTTTGTCGTCATTTGGAATGCTCATGGTTTTGCCCCAAGCGCGTATATCTCTTTGCGTGGATCTTGATCAATTGTTGCTTGGGCGAAGGCCTCTAGGGCAGTCTTTGCGTCCTCGTTTAAGTTCTGCGGGACTGCGACATCTATCACCGCAAGAACGTCGTGATTCTTGCCGTCCTTGCCGCGGACACCTTTTCCTTTGATCCGGAACGTCCGACCAGTCGTAGTTCCCGCTGGAATTCGCATATTGACAGTCCCACCGCGTGGAATTGGAATTGGAATATCAGCACCGAGTGCTGCTTCGACAAAAGTCACTGGGACCTCAACGCTTAAATTCTCGCCTTTGCGTGTGTAGAGCGGATGGGGCTTAACCGAAACTTTGACGAATAGGTCTCCACCGGGGCCTCCTCGCTTGCCGAGGCCGCCTTTACCTTTAAGCCGAACTTTTGACCCATCTTTGACTCCTGCCGGTATTCGCGCCTGGACGGTTCGATTGCTTTTGCCTCGACCGGAACCGTGACATCTGTTACACGGGTCGTCTACGAACAGACCTCGACTCTGACACGTGGGGCAGGGCTCAGCGAATGCGAATCCGCCCGCATTACGTGAAACCTGTCCATTTCCTTGACACGTGGGGCACACCTTTGGGGTGGAGCCGGCTTTCGCTCCGGTGCCGTGACACATCGAACATGGCGCATCACTCTGAAGATTTAACGGTACCGTCACTCCATCGAGGGTGTCGTTGAACGACAAAGTGAGGGCGGTCTCGATATCTTGTCCGCGTCGTGGCTGTTGCGAGCGTCCACCGCCGCCTCGATTAAATAAACCGCCAAGGAAGTCACCAAATCCACTTTGGTCGCCGCCGAATAGGTCTTCGTAATTGACGTTGTACTTCCCGCCGCCTCCCTGACCGGGACTGTAACCCCCGGAGGCGAAAAGAGCTCGACCTTCGTCGTATTCCTTCCGTTTCTTTTCATCAGATAATACATCGTAGGCCTCGGAAACCGCCTTGAATTTGTCTTCGGCTTTCTTGTTTCCCGGGTTCTTGTCGGGGTGAAGGTCGCGTGCATGTTTGCGATATGTCTTTTTCATTTCATCGGGGGTCGCATTTTTACTGACACCTAATAAGGCGTAGAAGTCTTTCTCGAGCCAATCCTTGTTCATCGCCTGTCTCGATCCATTTGGTTCCCCTTTACATTCACGTGCCAGCGACGCTGACCCGTGCCGGGCGCAGAATCCGGTCGCCCTGTCGGTAGCCCTGTTGGAATACAGCTATGACCGTTGGCTCGGCAACTCCCTCGGCTTCTATGCTTGATAGAGCTTCATGCAGGTTGGGATCGAACGGATCCTGGGCCGCGCCGAATTTCTCTAGGCCAAGTTTGTTCAAAGTCGCCTCGAGCTTCTCGCCAAATGTTTTGAATGCGCCAGTGAGTTCGTCGTGCTCTCGTGCTCGCTCGACATCGTCGAGGATCGGGAGCAGTTCTGCAAAAACCACGCCTATTGCGATCTGGTGATTTACTTCCCGGTCACGGTCGATCCGCTTGCGGTAGTTCGCGTACTCCGCATGTACCCGTTGTAAGTCTTCAGTGAGTTCACTGACTTTTTCTTCAAGCCCGCCGGCTTCCCCTTCGATAATCTCTGCTTCCACGCCCACCTCAGTGACAGGTTCGCCAGCGTCTTGCTGGCGAACCTCGAAGGTATCGGGATCGATTCGACGTTTGTCGTTCACCCTTACACCTTCTTCTTCACTCACTTGGATTCATCCTCTTCGACGATCTCTGCATCAATAACATCTTCTTCAGCTGTATCTGCCGCTGATTCGGCGTCTTCTTCAGATCCGTCTGCTTGCGCGTCCGTGTACATTGCGGCTCCGAGCGCCTGGCTTGCAGTTGCGACCTTGTCCGTCGCTGAACGCATTCCCGGGCCATCGTTTTCTTCGATTGCCTTTTTGAGCTCTTCCAGCGGACCCTCAACATTTTCTTTCGCTTCTGTGGGGACTTTATCGGCATTATCAGCCAGGAACTTTTCGGTTTGATACACCAGCGCTTCAGCGTTATTGCGGACTTCTGCTTCCTCGCGGCGTTGCTTGTCCTCTTCTGCGTGTGTTTCTGCATCACGCATCATGCGATCAATGTCTTCCTTGTTTAAGGTTGTTCCACCGGAAATTGTCATGGACTGTTCCTTGCCGGTTGCGGTGTCTCGCGCTGACACATGCACAATTCCGTTGGCACCAATGTCAAATGTGACCTCGACCTGGGGGACTCCACGTGGTGCTGGCGGTAGGCCAGTTAGATCAAACGTTCCTAGTTGCTTGTTGTAGGCAGCCATTTCACGTTCACCCTGATACACCTGGATTGACACTGACGGTTGATTGTCTTCTGCAGTTGTAAACGTTTCTGAACGCTTGGTGGGGATCGTGGTGTTGCGTTCGATCAGCTTGGTCATGACTCCACCCTTGGTTTCGATTCCCAGGGATAGCGGAGTAACGTCGAGCAGCAGCACGTCTTTCACGTCTCCCCGAAGCACACCCGCTTGCAGTGCCGCTCCGATTGCAACCACCTCGTCTGGGTTAACACCCTTATTCGCGTCTTTGCCCGTCATTTCCTTGACCAATTCAGAGACTGCAGGCATTCGAGTTGATCCACCGACGAGTACTACCTGATCAATGTCGCTGATTTTGGCGCCAGCGTCTTTGACGACCGACTCAAATGGTGCCTTGGTGCGCTTGAGCAAGTCGGCTGTCAGTGACTCAAATTTGCTGCGACTCAACGTCTCTTCCAGGTGAAGGGGGCCGTCGGCACTTGCCGTGATGTATGGAAGGTTGATTGAGGTTTCGGTCGAACTCGAAAGTTCAATCTTCGCTTTCTCAGCTGCTTCACGCAGGCGTTGCATCGCCATTTTGTCTTTGGACAGGTCAACACCGTGTGCGTTCTTGAACTGCGTGACCATCCAGTCAACGACCGCGTTGTCCCAGTCGTCCCCACCGAGGTTGTTGTCACCACTTGTTGCTTTTACTTCAACCACGCCGTCACCGATTTCGAGGAGTGAAACGTCAAAGGTTCCACCACCAAGGTCGAATACGAGAATGGTTTGTTCCTGATCGCCCTTGTCCAACCCGTACGCTAAGGCCGCTGAAGTTGGCTCGTTGATGATGCGCAACACATTCAAGCCGGCGATTTCGCCCGATTCTTTTGTCGCTTGGCGTTGTGCATCATTGAAATACGCGGGGACGGTGATGACAGCGTCAGAGACCGTGTCACCCAGGTATGCCTCAGCATCGCGCTTGAGTTTCATTAACGTACGCGCGCTAATTTCCTGTGAGGTGTACTTCTTGTTGTCAATGTCAACATTCCAATTTGTTCCCATGTGGCGCTTGACAGAACGGATCGTCCGGTCAACGTTTGTCACGGCTTGACGCTTGGCAACCTCGCCTACGAGGACTTCGCCATTTTTTGCGAATGCGACAACCGATGGGGTGGTGCGAGCACCTTCTGCGTTTGCAATAACGACGGGTTCGCCGCCTTCAAGTACCGAAACAACGGAGTTTGTGGTGCCAAGGTCAATTCCTACTGCTCTAGCCATTTTGTGGCTCCTCATTTCCTGTATGTGTGTCTTATTCTTTGTGCGGACTCGCAACCCAGGTGGGCTTTTGTCGAAATCCTGTGAATACTATGCCCTAAATTCTGTTGACTGTCAAATCCAACGCAAGGTACTTGAGTCGCTTGGACTCATAGCATAGGGCGCGCGTTTTTGTGGAGGAAAACGCTGAGGAATAGCCGTTCTAGGCATCAAATGCCCCAAGATTGACCGCGAATCATGCAGGATTGGGGCCGATAGTTGCTGGGTGAACGTGGTGGCGAAACGAATGCGAGTTCGGGATACACCTGACTTGACGAGTCATTTGATTGTTTTGGGTTACCTTGCCAATAATGGCGTGAATGTAAAACAAAAATGCACAACAGATGGAGAAACGCGAACTACCGATCCGATCCCGATTCCAAGGCGTTGACTTCTACGGGCGCTTCGGGGGGAGTAACGGTGGATTCCCCTACTACAACCGTAGGCGCCACTAAGGGCTCTGCGCCCTGCGCCATCAGGTCAAGCTTCGGATGTGCAAGGTAGTGAGCCAAAAAGCGATTAACAAGGTTGAGTAACACCGTCATGACCGCCGTGATCAACAAAAACTGCCCCAGCACTCCACCCAGATCAACTTTGGAGTCGAAAAACGCACTCCACAATCCGCTCGCGCTAAAAATCAAGGCAATGACCATGGCGAGTGGGATATGAGCAATCATCAGAGCTGCAGGCTACCAATCTGTTCCACTGCAGGGGAAGAGTTTGGGCGTGTAATTGCGTCTCTGTCTTCAAGACACGGCCGACCATCCATGAAAACGACCGGGATACCCACAGCAGTTAAGGCTTGAGGACTCTCGGTCTCTTCTGCGTTGACCACCGCCAGCCCGGATATATGCCCAAAGCACCGAGTCCATTGGCTAAGAGATGAAATGTCATGCGAAGCATCCACGACAGCCCACACGTGTGGGGTTTCCAGGGCTTCAATTGCCTTCACGATTCGAACCCGTTCGAGATCGTTATTCCCAATTGGGAAGGGTGCATGCACAATCACGATAGTTGGCGAATCTGATCTACGAGCCAGGTCGAAGACCTGGTCTGCCCAAGAGTGACGGAAGTGGTCTTCTGCGTCAATTTCGGGGACCGCAAGCCCCGCCGGCGTGATTGCCAGAACTTCGATTCCCCCACAATCGGCAACCTCAATGATCTCGCATGCCTGCTGATAAGCCTCGTGAGCATCCCCGATGAGCACCAGTATCTCACCTGCCGAGGTTGGTATCCCTTGGGAAATGGCCGTATTCATGTGCGTTACGGGTGCCAAATCTGGTGCCTGAAACTTTATGGCCGACGATGCCGGCCTAGTTTTCACAATTTTCGGCACAGTATCGACAGGCTCGAAAGTCTGAGCGTGAACTGTTGGTTCGGCGTAGTCGATGGCTGTTTGGGGTGCTTCAACTGTTTGGGGTGAACGGCGATAACTCTCGGCCGACGTTTTCGCGGGTAAGGTGCGGGCAATCGTTTCAGCCGCGGCAAAGATCTGAATTCGGCGGGCCTCCTCGGTGCCAATGGGGCCGCGACGGGAATAAAAATTTTCCACCTTGTCCCGCTGCGCCTTGATTTGGTCACCGATCTGCACTCGCCAATATGCTTCACTCTCTGGTCCGTAGATGTCACCCGACCGCGCACCCGTGACAGAACAGGGCTCCGTGTCCAAGGTATCCACTACAGGTGCACTTGTAGGTGAAGTTTTCGGAGCAACTTCCAGCGTCGGGCTGGCATTCACGTGTACTCCTGCGATTACCTCTTTCGACCCGACTTCTTTTTGGGGGTCGGGCATCGCATTTGAGGAGCCTTCACTCTGTGCGACAAGGCGGGCTGCCGGTGGCAAGTGGGAAAAATCGTCATCATTGTCTTTATCTTCATTGTCTTGAAATACCCGCGCTACATCTGCGGCTGAATAAACTACGGATGCAGGTGGCTCCTCTATGAGCGGCCCTTGGGTCAGCAGTTCCTTGAGTCGTTTTTGCTGTTCGAGGCTAGCGGGATCGGTCCTTTTTGGACCGACCTCAGCGGTGCCTCGAGGTGTCTTGTTTCTGCGAAGTTTCAGTCGGAACTTGCGACCCTTGTCGGCGCGTGAAGTGAGATTGCTCCAATTGCTCAGCTCAGGGTCCACTCTTTCGGTGGTTGTGAACGAGTCTGACCCGGAGCCGTAGGCCCTGTCAACATCGTGAGAATTTTCTGGAAGGTCGAGAGTTCGTGCTTTCTCGAGCAGGTCCCGTGCCCAATCCTGGGAGGAGGCCGCCGCCTGATCGTTTTGGCTCCGGGTTGCTAGTTCATTGAGTGACATTCCCGCAGTCTGGGGTTGCGCGGTTATCTTGGCCACTACCTGGGGATCATTTATTTCAACTGTCACTTCGTAGTGTTGTTTTGTAAAGAAACCACCTACGCCACCTGAGCGCACCTGTTCGGCTTGGATCACGTGGAAGTCACGACCGTAGTTGGCTTCGACTTCACGTAGCACACCTTTAAGGTCTGGTCCTTCAAGCAACATTCGCAGGCTCATTGCCAACCACTCCTACTGTTTGGATATCAATGGGTCCACCCAATTCTGAATAAGACAGAATGGGAAGTCGAGGGAACTCGTGGCGCAACTGTTGGTAGAGAGACGCCCGTAACTGGCTTGCACAAATTAAGACTGGTGATATCCCGGCTTCTTCGGCCTGACTTACCAACCGCCCAACGTCGGCGCTCATTCTGGTGAGGACAGTTGCATCGATCGCTAACACTTGGCCTTCTTGCCCCGCACGCGAAGCTGCTAGCAGGCCTTGTTCAAAAGTTGGATCCAATGTAATCACGTGCAGGATCCCATCCATTGCGGTTTGGGAACTGATTGCTGATCCCAACACCTCGCGGGCGGACTCAACGAGCGCTTCCGTCCCCTGATGACCAGAACGGATGGACGCCGACATGGCTTCAAAGATTCGAGACAGGTCTCGAATCGCGACCCGTTCTTTAAGCAGACCCTGAAGGACTCGTTGGATTTCTCCGAGAGAAGCCTGCGCGGGAGTGAGCTCTTCCACAACGGATGGGTGTGATTTGCGCAGTGAGTCGACGAGCATTTTGACGTCTTCCCGCGAAAGAAGTTCAGCTGCATGCTTGCGGACAGTCTCAGCGAGATGGGTAGTAATAATCGACGCCCGATCAATCACCGTGGCCCCGATAAGTTCCGCTTGACGTTGATAGGCAACGGGCACCCATCGGGCGTCAAGACCAAAGACTGGTTCCTTGGTGTCTTCACCTGGCAGGTCTTCCATGCCGTCGCCGATAACGAGGACGTGCCCTGGGGGGGCCTGTCCACAAGCAACTTCCACTCCGTGTAACCGGATTCGATAGGTGGCTAGCGGTAACTCTGTATCGTCCCGTGTGCGGACCGTGGGGAGAACTAGACCAAGCTCCATGGCGAGTTTGCGGCGAAGGGCCTTCACGCGGACCAGCAGGTCCCCGCCCACATTTGGGTCAACCAAGTCAATGATGTCGTAGCTCAGACCGAGTTCAAGTGCATCGACCTGCAGATCCATAACGATCCCCTCAGGACTGTCTGGTAACGGGACGCCCGCTGGCAGTTCAAGTCGATCACTTACTCCCTCAATCGCCTTATCGCCGACTGCTGGCGCGGTGCGGGCAAGCCGTCTACCGATGAAAATTAGTGCACCGCCAATTATGAGAAATGGCAGAGCGGGCATGCCAGGAATAATTGCTAGAGCAGCAATACCGATGCCTCCGAATGTCAACGCACGCGGCTGGAACGAGACCTGCTTCATGAGATCAGAGGACATGTCCCCCTCTGTTGCGGCACGAGTCACCATTAGGCCGGTTGCTACTGCAAGCATCAGGGCCGGGATCTGAGCGGTGAGCCCGTCGCCCACTGTGAGGAGGCTGTACGTGTTGATTGCCTCGGTGAAGCTCAGGCCTCCCTGAACGACACCGATTGCTACGCCTCCGAAAAGATTGATGATCGTAATGAAGATTGCGGCGATTGCGTCACCTTTGACGAACTTTGAACCACCGTCCATTGCACCGTAAAAGTCAGCTTCAGCACCCACTTCGGCTCGCCTGCGCCGGGCTTCGTCGTCATCAATAAGACCGGCATTCAGGTCCGCATCAATTGCCATCTGCTTGCCAGGCATGGCATCTAGCGTGAATCGGGCGCCAACTTCGGCGACGCGCTCGGCCCCTTTCGTTACCACGATAAATTGAATAACGATCAAAATGAGGAAAATGACCAGACCAACGATGAGGGATCCGCCAATGACAAAACTCCCGAAAGCCTCAACTACCTCACCGGCGTAACCATTAACAAGGATTTGCCGAGTGACGCTCACATTTAAGCCGAGCCGGAAAAGGGTGGCAATAAGTAGGAGGGCGGGAAATGTTGAGAATTCGAGGGGTTTGCGCACATAAACTGCAACGAGAAGAATAACGAGGGCGGCAGCAATGTTGAATGAGATCAGTAGATCAAGGATGAATGGTGGTAGTGGGACGATCAACATCACGATGACAAGGACTACGGCGATTGGCACTGCGAACTGAGCCCAACGAATTTTCCGCACAGAAACCCCTGTCCTTGGAAAAACCGTCCATGGGATTACCTGCCATCCTGGCACCTGCTATATCGGCCACCTCAGGCCCCACTTGATGATTTTTTATAGAGAGATCAAGTGGTCCACTTCACGTGAACTATGCAGGCCCGCAGGTGCCCCCCGTCGCTTAAGGTTCATGACGAAGGCCAAGACCCGGGCCACGGCCGTGAAGAGTTCGGTAGGGATCTCTGAACCTACCTCACAGTTTCGGTACAAAGTTCTAGCGAGGGGAACGTCCTCCACGAGGGGTACCCGGTTTTCCGAGGCAAGTTCACGGATTCTGGTTGCAATCACTCCGGCACCTTTCGCCACTATTCGGGGGGCCCCGAGGTGTTGGGTGTATTTGATAGCCACCGCGATGTGGGTCGGGTTGACCAGAACAAGGTCCGCCGTTGCAACATCGGCCATCATTCGGTTTCGAGAGGCCTCCTGTGCTCGGCGGCGGACAAAAGCTCGAAGCAACGGGTCACCCTCTGACTGCTTGAACTCCTCTTTGACCTCTCGCATGGACATCATGAGTTCTTTGCGCACCCTTTTTTGACTGACTAGATAGTCGGCGACCGCGATCAATAGTCCAGTGGCAATCACGGCCTGCACTAACCGAATCCCTTCGGCGGCAACAATCTCCGTCAAAACGGAGAGCGGGAGCAAACCTGACCCGAAAATGATTTCTACGACTCGGCTGATAACCAGCCAGAGCACCAATCCAATTGAGGTTGTCTTGAGGATTTGCTTGGCCAATTCCCATAAGCCCTGAGTACCTAGGATCCGTTTTGCATTCTGTTGAGGGCTGATTTTTCTGGTTTTCGGTGCTATCCGCGACAGATAGGGGCGGGCACCTCCTTGGATCCAACCAGAGATTTGAGTAAAAAGGAGGATTACCAACATAAAAGGGACCAGTAGCACCGCTATCGAGATTACCGCGGGTAAAGCAATGCTGCCCAGACGCTCAGGGGTTGGCTCCTGCGCCATGTCAGGAAGCGTGAGGAGTAAGGCCCGGAGTTGCTCGGTCAACAGTTCTAGCATGAATGGAGTTAAGAGGGTAAGGGCGAGGAGCCCAGTCCAGGCTGCTAAGTCTGTTGTCCGTGCGACCTGGCCCTGTTTGACCCCTTCTTTGATTTTCTTCGGAGTCGGTTTTTCGGTCTTGGCAGCGGAATCAGCTTTTGCCATGCGTCACTTCCCGACAATTCCACGCATGGCATCGACGGCTGAGTCCGTCAGACCAGCGATAACCGGGGTTAACCGGGGAATGGCAACCCCCACCAGTAGCAGGGCCACTCCGATCTTGACAGGGAAACTCAGTACGAAGATGTTGATAGTAGGAGCCACGCGCGTCAGCAGGCCAAGTCCGATATCTGCCAAGAAGAGGACGGCAATGATGGGACCGGCAATCTGCAAAACGGCAACAAAAGCCACGCTCAAGGCGCTGGTCAAAGTAGCGGCGGTCACATCAAGACTTAAGCCATTGCCAATCGGCAGAACCTCGAAGGTTTTTGCGAACCCGGCAAATAGTATGAGATATGCACCGGTAACAAGAATGAGCACTCCAGCCACAAGCTGGTACACCCGGTTTATCACCGTAGACTGTTGCTGCATCAAGGGGTCGTAGGCAGCTGACAGCGACAAGCCGCTGGCAACGTCAATAATTGAACCTGCGGACTGTACGGCTGACAGTAAAGTCAGGCATACCAATCCAAGGGCTACTCCAATGACCACCTGGAGGGCGAACTGAAGCAACAGGTTCACTGGATCAAGGGAGATCCCTCCTGAGGCAGCAATCGCGCCCGGAGTCATAGGGATGGCAAATGCCAGCCCGGCCATAATCCGCACCAGAGGTGGCAGGAAGCCGCCACCAAAGGGAGGAGTAAGCCACACCCAGGCACCAACGCGCGCAAACACCAGCAGGAAGCCCATTATTTGTTCGGTGGAAATTCCCAGTTCAAACATTCGGGATCCTTAACCGAGTAGTCCGGGAATGAGTCCGAAAGCTTCACGGGTAAACGCCAATAAGGTTTGAACCATCCATCCCGCTGCCACCACCAGCGCAACTCCAACCGCAATTATCTTGGGCACAAAGGACAGTGTCTGGTCTTGAAGGCTGGTGAGTCCCTGGAAGAGTGAAACGGCCAGGCCCACGAGTACAGCGGTGAGTAAGACCGGGGCAGCGAGTAATGCTGCGGTCCACATGAACTGCGTGGAAAGTTCCACTACAAATGTTTCATTCATTTATCCACCTACCCGTAACTTCCGACGACGGAGGAAATAATGAGAGCCCAGCCGTCCACTAGGACGAAGAGTAAAAGTTTGAAGGGCAGAGACACCAAAACAGGCGGGAGCATGATCATGCCGACCGACATCAGGCTTGAGCTCACGACCATATCAATGATTAAAAAGGGCAGAAAGATTACGAACCCAATAATGAAAGCGGCGCGAAGTTCGGACAAAATGAACGCCGGGACCAACGTGGTGAGTGAAACGTCTGCGGGTGTGGCGGGGGGTGCTTCACTTGAGACCTGGACCATGAGAGCCAATTCCTCTGGTCGGGTATTAGCGAGCATGAATTCCTCAAGAGGGACGCGACCAAGGTCGAATGCCTCACCAAAACTGATTGTCCCATCAAGATAGGGCTGAAGGGCATCTGTGTTTACCAGTGTCAGAACAGGTGACATGACGAACAGGCTCAGGAAGATTGCCAGTCCAGCAAGCACCTGATTGGGCGGCACTCCCTGAAGGCCCAAGGCATTGCGTGTGATGGACAGCACCACGATGATTTTTGTAAAACTGGTGACCATTAGTAACAATGCAGGTGCTACAGCAAGAACGGTGAGTGAAAGCAGGAGCACGATCGCGCTGGATGGACCTTCGTCGCCAACGAGGTCGGGAAGGTTTATCGAGATTGCTTGTGATGGCGCGGACAGCGCCACACCGATGACCATGAAACTGAAAAATGTTGCGGACAGACCAAGAGCGGCGCGCACCCATCGACTCATGAGCGGACTGTCTTCTCGCGCAGAGTGGCGGCGAGTTGTCGCCAAGTGTCTGCCGATAGGACAGAGCCAGCAAGTGCGCTGTCGGACTGTGAATTCTTTAGTGACGCTAGAGCGTCTTCGTCTAGGAGGTCTAGGTCAAAACCTAGGGCTTCCGAGGAGTCACCGCGTTGCACCATGAAAGAATCCAGATGGACGGGCCGTCGTTCTTCTTTAATCTCAAGGGTTTCAGGAAGCATGTCGATCACACTGAGCAATGAAATGTTGTTCTCAGTTGCACCGATCATAAGTTTTTTTCCGCCTACCTCAACGAGTAGCAGGCTGCCTTTGCGGCTTACCGGAATCTTCGACAAGACTTGTATCGTCGCTGAATTTGTAGGGCTTATGCGCTTTTTAGCGCGGGCTAGGCCCCAGATGAGTCCCACAACAATGGCGAGCGCAACAACGAGCTTGATAACGAGCGATAAAGTATCCATCAATTCACTTATTCGGCTTGAATCAATCCGTTGTTACGACTGAGGTGACCCGGAACCCGAACTGATCGTCCACGACAACAATCTCACCGTGGGCCAGCAGGGTGCCGTTAATAAACATGTCGAGGGGGGAACCCACTTCGCGGTCAAGTTCCACGATCTGGCCAGGTTGTAACTGCAGTAGTTGGCCAATCGGCAGTGAGGTGCGGCCCACTTCTATCGTGATCTCCATCTGCACTCCCGCTAGTGCATCCATTTGTTTCATCGTGCCCATGGCACTGAATGCGGCCGGAGCAGCGGCCGGAGCAGCGGCTGGGGCAGCGGCTGGGGCAGCGGCCGGAGCAGCGGCAGCAGCAGGCTCCTCAACAGAATCATCGACAGGGGCAAGGAATAGCAGTACCGCGCCCACGAGCGCACCGTCTACAAGCAGCGGCACACTCACGTCGGCACCGATTGTAGGTGCACCTGAGGCCGGTGCCGGAGTTCCAATTTCTGAATCCATCACCTGAGACATGGCGTCCACTGCCTCACCGAGTTCTTCGACTAGGCCCTCGGACGTAGTGATATCTGGGCTCGCGCCCTCGAGTAGCGCGACCATCAGATTACCGTTGATCGCCCCCTCCACTGAGACAACCGCCAGCGAACTAGTGGGGGTGATTTCAATATCCAATGGGTCCGTCGATGGGTCGCCCGCAGACACGACCGATGTCACGGAAAGGGCATCACACAATCCTGACATGGACATGTGCATCTGTTCCATTATGAGTGCCATTCGGCTCTCGTTGTTACCAACGGTCATATCAACTCCTTATTTGTTTAAATAACTCGGAATGCTGCTTGAGTGCCTTCTCCACCAGGGAGTGCGTGCGCAAACACGACACCGTGGCTGGTGACTTCCCAAGCTGAGTCAGGTGAATGGCCTAGCCGGAACACATCTCCCACTGAGATGTTGGCGAAGTCGGCGAAACGTCCCTGGATGGGCCGTAAGCGCACGGACACTGTCACGGGTGCGGTCCGAATACGCGCCTCGAGGTCAGTGGCGAAGTCACGGCTTTTCGAGCCACTCTGTTCTGCCAGTCGAGCAGCAAGTGTCGCGTCCAAAGCCGGTAAAATTGGTGTGAGCGGCAACGCGAGGATTGTGTTAAAAACTTCTTCTTGAATTTCCAGTCGGAGGGTCGCGACGAGTACTTGGTCACCGGGAGAGGCTGCGTGGGCAAGCTCAGGTGAGGAGTATTGGCCTGTGAGGACGGGAAACCAAGTGATAATTCCGTCGAAACTAAATCGCAGAGCGCCAGCAATACTGCTCCCCAGATCACCCACAAGCACGTTTTCGATTTCCGTCAGACCACGTGATGGTTGGTCATTTTCTCCGGAGCCACCCAGGGGTAAGTCAATCGACAGCATGGCAAAATCCAAAGGCAGGTGGATCAGAGCGGTTGAATTGATTGGGTTAAGGGATGCGGCAAGAAGCAGCGTTTCTTCGGGAAGCGAATTTATAAAGGCTGAATACGTCGTTTGTTGCAAGGACTCTAACTCGTGGGAGCAGGACGCCCGCAGCTTCGCGGTGATCACCGAGGCGGTTTGGTCTGCGTACGCCCTTAACGCTGTCTCCATTATTCGCTGGTGTTCCCGGGTGAATGTGGAGGGATTTCGAAAATCATAAGATTCGGCACCGCTCGCCCCAGGGATGCTCCCTGATGAGCGAGTGCGAGCAGAAGTTTTTGATACCACGAAAGACTCATCGTCTGCTCAGAGCCCTAACTGAGCCTTTAATCGCAAAAAATTCAGAATGTTCGGGCGGTAGGGGCCGGTTCCTTCCAGCCTTTGAGCCCTCGAGCGCTGCTAGCCAGCTGCCCGATATCAAGAGTCGCGTTTCATCCATGGCGACCGGGTCACTACTACTGCATAACAAACTCCGTAAAATAGATATCGATTACTTGGGCGCCGTATTTTTCGGTCACCAGC
>Ga0115568_10000722_pt1 | contig 24218 bp, 25 predicted proteins | sample COGITO_mtgs_1204_FD_87296 | JGI IMG/M metagenome (GOLD analysis project Ga0115568, IMG submission 87296) | Pelagic marine microbial communities from North Sea - COGITO_mtgs_120426 | ecosystem: Environmental > Aquatic > Marine > Epipelagic | place: Germany:Helgoland, sampling site Kabeltonne...
GATGCGCAAGCGCGAGTCGGCCGCGGGGTGATCGGGGCGTCATTTGCTTGGAGGGAAACGCTCCGTCGTTTCCGCGTGCTGCTGGGGCGTCCGGGATTCGGTGGCACTGGCGGAGCAGTGCCCTCCAATGATGTCGGTGCTGGCGGGATTGGTTGGTGTCTGCTGGAGGGAAACGCTCCGTCGTTTCCGTGTGCTGGCGGGGCGCTGGGGATCGGTGGCACTGGCGGAGCAGTGCCCTCCAATGATGTCGGTGCTGGCGGGATTGGTCGACGTCTGCTGGAGGGAAACGCTCCGTCGTTTCCGCGCGCTGGCGGGGCGCTGGGATTCGGTGGCACTGGCGGAGCAGTGCCCTTCAATGGCAGGATTGGTCAAGGGGCGAGGCGCCTCTCAGCTCGCCCGGCCGGCTAGCGGGCGCTGCTCCAGATGCGCAGCGATTTGAGGAAAAACATTTCGAGGGCGGCAGCTTGGTTGAAATTGAGCTCGAGCAGACCGGCGCTGTGTTCGAGGGTTTCGGTGGCTCGGTTGAGTGCGGCGACCGGCAGTTGACCGGGATGGGCACTCTCGATCGCGCGTGCAAAGCGGACCGTTGCTTTTTCAATTTCACCGAACAGCTGTTTGCGGTAGCCGCGGCTCATGCCGGCTTCCATCGCATCTTTTTCTTCGCTGCTGACGTGGTCGGGGAGTTCCGCTTTGTGTGCCTTCCACGCGCTGCTGGTCATTTCGGCGAGGATCGCCTGAAAGCGTGCATTGAGTCCGTAGCTGCCGAACATAATGTGCGGGATGGTCTGCTTGTTCGGTCCCTGCAAGAGGCTGTTGAGCCAGGCGTGATAGTCTTCGGTCCATGCCGACCAGTCGGGGTGCGCGATGGTTTCGATTCCTGCGGGGATGCGGAAGTTCAGGCAGCGACTGCGAATGGTGTCGAGCAAGTCGTAGGGGCGGCTGGTGAGCAGAAACAAGGTGGTGCCGGCGGGCGGTTCTTCGAGGGTCTTGAGGAAGGCGTTGGCCGATTGCACATTCATGCGGTCGGCTTCGAACACGATGGCGACTTTGCGGCCGCCCTGGTTGGACGACTTTTGCATGTCGATTACCAGTCGGCGCATCGAATTTTTCGGCCATTCACCGCCGACGCGGTCGCTCTCGGAACCGATTTTAATCATGCGGGCCTTGCCGGCGGGGCGCAGGATGAAGCAGTCGGGGTGCTCGTAGGGATCGCGCTCGGTCTCGAGCAGATTGGCGGCGATGGCGCGGACGATTTCTTCGAGGTAGTCGGGGCTTTCACCATGCAGCAGGATGCCATGGCCTAGGCGGTTTTGGGCGAGTGAGCGCTCCAGTACCTCGACGGCGCGGCTGTCGCGAAGGGCTTCGGGTAATGCTTGGCTTAGATTCATGGTGTCGTCTAGTCGCTGAGGCGTTGTTGCACCGCGGCCCAAATTTGTTGCTCGAGGGTGTCTGCGGGTTGGTTGCCGTCGAGAACCAAGAAGCGCTCAGGTTCGGCTTGCGCGAGCTTGAGGTAGCCGGCGCGCACGGCGTGGAAAAATTCGATCGCCTCTTGTTCCATACGGTCGAGTTGGCCATTGCTGCGGGCATGTACGCGTGCCATGCCGATCTCGGGCGAGAGGTCGATCAGGATGGTGAGGTCGGGGATCGCCTGGCCGACTGCAAAGCGGTTGATCGCGGTAACGGCTTCGGGGGCAATGTTGCGCGCGCCGCCCTGATACGCGGTGGTGGAGTCCATGAAACGGTCGCACAGCACGATCTCGTTGTTGGCAAGGGCAGGCAGGATGCGCTCGCGGGTGAGCTGTGCGCGGCTGGCGGTAAACAGCAGCAGCTCCGCTTCGGGCGACATGTTTTCGCCAGCCTGGTCGTGTTGGAGTAGATGGCGCACCGCTTCGCCGAGCGGCGTGCCACCGGGCTCTCGGGTCTGCAGTACCTCACGGCCAGACTGCTTGAAACGGGCGGCTAGGGCTTTGATCTGGGTCGATTTGCCGCAGCCTTCGGTGCCTTCGAATGTAATGAAAAGTCCGGGCATGTTGTATTTGCAGTTGCTGATGGAAGTGTGGAGAGGGGCGATTGTCAGATGTGTGCCGCGGTGTTGGTCGACAACGGCCGGTTAGCGTCAGCCCAGGTGCCTGTGCTTGGAGCGTTGCAGAGTTCGGACGGTAGTGACGATGAGCGGACGTTGTTATGTTTACTGACAGCAAACGTGTAGTTTGTTGCCGTGCGGCGGGCAAACTAAAATTGGTTGCGGACTTTCTGAGCGGTGCTGGCCACTTTTAGGCGCTCAACGCGGGCAGCCTTGGGTTCTCGCGCGTGGTGTGACACAGGCATGACTGCCTGTGAATTTGTATGATGCCGCTGCGGACTCTGCTGGGACAGACAGGAATGTCTGTTTCACTAGCGCGCGGCCTTGGGTTCTCGCGCGTGGTGTGACACAGGCATTACTGCCTGTGAACTTGTATGATGCCGCTGCGGACTCTGTTGGGACAGACAGGAATGTCTGTTTCACTAGCGCGCGGCCTTGGGGTTTTTTCGGCTAATTTGGTTTTATGCTGGCGGGGATTTGAACGCCTGCTGTTAATGGAGGTCTATACACAAAATGCCCTTTCATCCTTTTAGAAAATGAGCCCAATCTTTGTAGTTGAATCGCTTTGCTTTCAAGCCGCCTCAGGAGCCAATGTGTTTACGTACTTCGCGCAGTCTAATTTTGCCGGTAAACTCGTCGTTTTTATCCTTATCTTTTGCAGCATGCTGGCGTGGTCGACGCTGTTTAGCAAGTTTATGGACCTTTCCCGTCTGCGCTCTCAAAACAAGCGCTACGAGCGCCTGTTGACGCAGGAATCGCACCTGTTGGAATTGCCGCCCGAACGCCCCGGCAAGGGCAGTGGTCCTTATTACAATGTCGTGCGTGAGGCGCTGGAGGCCTTCTTTCGCTATGGCGGGGACGTGGTCGATCAGGATACCCACCGTGCCACGCTGCGCATGGGGCACGTCGAAAACGCGATTCGCCGTGGCCTCGCGGAGCAACTGATCCGCTATGAAGAGAAGATGGTGCTACTCGGATCGATCGTCAGCGGTGCGCCGTTTCTCGGCCTGCTCGGTACGGTCTGGGGGGTGATGGATGCTTTCGGTGGCATGGCCGGCGCTGGTTCCGCCAGTCTGCAGAGTCTGGCGCCCGGTGTGTCCGGTGCGCTGTTAACCACGGTGGCCGGTCTGTTGGTCGCGATTCCCTCGGTGTTTGGTTACAACTATTTGTTGCAGCAAACCAAGATCGCGGTCGTCGAGCTGGAGAATTTCGCCAGCACCGTCGCCGACCGTATTGAACTGGAGGCTCAGGCAGCCGCTGTGAATTCCTGAGGGCGCTTTTGAACTGTGGCTCGTAACTTTCATCATAAAGACCGGCTCTCCGCGCTGACGGAGATCAACGTGACGCCGTTGATCGACCTCGCGTTCGCGCTGCTGATTATCTTCATGGTCACCACGCCGCTGCTGGAGCAAACCATCGATGTCAATCTTCCCGTCGAGGCATCCAAGTCGCAGCCCGAAGACCGCGAAGATTTTCAGGCGATTTCGGTCGACGCCGCAGGTGAGTATTATTGGGGCGACGAAAACGTGTCACTGCAAGAGCTCGGCGAGTTTCTGGACGTGATGGCAATGGATCCCGCCGCCCCAGTGTTGAGTATTCGTGCGGATGCGACTTTGCCCTACCAAAAAGTCATCGCCGTGATCGACATGATCAAACAGCGCAAGCTATCGAAGATCAGCTTGGACACCAAAGTCCAATAAAGCGGTATGGCAATCGGTAGAAATCAGGCACTGTGGGCATCAGTGATTTTGCATCTGAGTGTGCTGTTGGGCTTCTTTTTGTTCACGATTGTGGATGTCTTTCGGCCGAAGGAGAAGCTGCACGTGTTTGAAATGGTTGAGCCGCCCAGTAGTGCTCAGCATTCGACTCAAAGTGCCGCGCCAGTGGAGTTGCCCCCCGCGTTTGATTTGCCGGATGTGGAGCCGTTGAATGTGTCGGATCCAGTGTTGCCGAAACCTGAGCCCGTGGTCTCGAAGCCTTTACCGAAGCCGGTGAAGTCAAAGCCAACGCCAAAGCCGGTTCCCGCTCAGCAAGCGCCGCAGTTGATGTCGGCAGATGATTTTTTTAAGAATAATCCGCGCAAAACGCCGAAGCCGCGTAAGCCGCAGTCGGCGAAGCCGAATTTTAAGGCGCCGACGATCAATACGGACAAGATCAGCCAAAGTCTGCGTAGCCTGACCAATATTGCGGTCAACGATTCCAGTTCACGCACGCTCTCGTCCGCCGAGCGCAGCGCCTTGCAGCGCTATGGGGATCAGCTGAATAGCCGCCTGAACCGCGCTTGGATCAAACCCGCCAACCTCGCGGGGGTGAAGTTGGGCGTCACGGTGGTCTTCGACGTGTCCAGCTCCGGGCGTATTTCCAATGTCCGGTTGCGTCCAGCGTCCGGCAATGCTGCCTTTGATCGGTCGGTCAAAGCCGCGTTTTCCAGGGTCGGTTCCGGCGGTGTGATGCCGACTGGGCAGGGGCACAGCTTTACCATGTCCTTTAAAATGGTCGAGTAGCCTTCCTGTGGCGCAGTCGTTTTCGCTGTTTGGTTAAATCGTGAACTTGCCTTGACGTGAAGGTATTTATGCGCGAGTGTGAACCGCATGGCAAAGATCTATCAACACTCCGGTCCGCATCTCTTCCTGCTGATGTGGAAAGCATCGCATGCGGTGACTGGCTATAGTCATGAGAGTATTCGAGCGGCAGGCTTTGGGTCGTTGAGCGATTTTGCCGTATTGGAGCTGTTGATGCACAAGGGGCCGCAGCCGGTGAATGTGATTGGCGCCAAGATCTTGCTCACCAGTGGTTCGATCACCACCGCGGTCCAGCGTCTCGAGAAGCGGGGCCTGGTGCGTCGCGAGCGCAGTGGTGAAGATGCGCGTGTGGTACTGGTGCATTTGACGGATGCCGGCCATGCGCTGATTGAGCCGAGCTTCGAAACGCATTCGGCCGACCTGAACCGTTTATTTGACGTGCTGGATGAGTCCGAGCGCACGCAATTCGCAGCGCTGATGCGCAAAATCGGCCAGCGCGCCGAGCAGCTGGAAGGCTGATATTTTTAGCTCAATTCCTTGATGTCAAGGTGGGTGTGAAGCCAAGTACAACTAGATAAAAAATATGAAAATCAAAAAGAAACTCCTCGCGACCACTAACAGTTTTGCTTTTTTACCGCTGCGCCTGGGCGTTGGGGTGGCAATGGCAGGGCACGGTGCTCAAAAACTATTTGGCTGGTTTGGTGGCCATGGGCTGGAAGGGACGGCGCAGTTTTTCGCTGAAAATCTCGGCCTGCACCCCGGCTTGTTGATGGCTGCCTTGGCGGGCGGCGCTGAGTTTTTCGGCGGGCTGTTGTTGATCGTCGGCTTAATGACGCGCCTCTCGGGGCTGTCGATCGTCGGCACGATGGCGGTTGCAATTATAACGGTGCACCCGAACGCCTATTTTTCCTCAAATAGCGGGATGGAGTACCCGCTTCTGATTCTGCTTGCGAGCCTGTCCCTAGTGATCGGCGGTGGTGGCGCTTTGTCGATGGACCGCAAGCTCGGTCGATCCGCCTCCTGAGGCACGTTAATACTGCGTCTGAGTAAGGATTAAGATCATGAAAGTGACGCGGGCTCTGGCTCTTTGTCCTCGAAGGTGCAGTTCGGTTCGACCGTGCAACGCTCGCGGTCGCCGATTCGCTGGCATTGATCGGAGTGGACGCGTTGCAACTTGAAAATGCCGCCACAGACGGTTCGAAGTTGTTATTGTTTGATCTGCCAATGGGGGAGTCGAGTCACCCCAGACTATAATCTGGGTTGGCTTTTTGTCTCCGCAGCCGAATAGTTGAAGCCATGAAAAAACAATACCGTACGATCGTCTCTTGCCTGCTATGCGCCGCTTCATTGCTGTCTGCATTTTCTACCGCGCAGGGGGAAGGCGTTTCAGGTTGGGGGAGTCGGGCGCTGTCTGTTTTTCGCGGTGCTGGCACCTCGGACTCGGCGGCATTTGGCAGCGCCGAAGACTTGGCTAAGGGGCTTCGCGAGGCACTGGCCGTGTCGGCAGAACGGGCGCTGCAGGAGTTGGGGCAAGCGGGCGGTTTTTTGAATTCCGAGCGCTTTCGGATTCCGCTTCCAAAAACGGTGGAGCGCTTGCGCAAGCCGCTCTCACTGGTTAAGCAGGATTACCGCTTGGACGAATTTCAGACCACTATGAATCGAGCGGCAGAGCAGGGTGTGGCAGCTGCGCCGAGCATCGTCAAAGGCGCGATCCAGCAACTGACTATGGAGGATCTAAATCAACTCTGGAAAGGCGAAGAGGATGCCATTACCCGTTTCTTGGAGAAGCGTTCCCGGTCTCAGCTGGCAGAGCGGATGTTGCCGCTGATTGCCGCAGCGACCGATTCCACCGGGGCGACTCGTAGCTATAAGCAAATGGAGGATGCATTGCCGAAAGCAAGCGGTGGACTGTTTGCGAAGGTTCAATCGTTTACCGGTATCGGCAAGGAGGGTTCCTTTGATCTCGATACGTATGTGAATGAAAAGGCGCTCGATAGTTTATTTGATGCCATGGCTGCCGAGGAGAAAGCCATTCGCGAAAATCCACTCGCCCGTTCGACTGATTTGTTGCAAAAGCTGTTCAAGGACTAGGGGTTTAGTCTCCGATAGGTGACGTTTTGAGGGCTCTACCTCGACCGCTTCCTTTAGGTGGCTGCACCGTCGCGTGCTTATTGTCGCGGACAGTGGAAATTTTCGGGCAGTTGAAGTAACCCGACTACGGGGCTTAATTGCTCAATCCGCAATCGGAGCCAGCCCCAGTGTGCTGCGTTTGGCGCGGTCGGCGGGCTGCTGCTCGGACCAGTAGTTGCGGTTCATCAGGCGATGGGTGAGTACAGCGTTGGTGGTGTGCGCGCCGTCTGTTTCCTGCCAAGAGCGGATGATGTGCGGAAATTCGGTGTCGAAGTGGATCTCCAGCGTGCGCTGCAATGCGGGGTAGCTCAGGCTGTAGGTGGTGCGCCTTGCTTCATTTTTTAAAGCGCCGACCGCTTGATTCGCTGCAATCGCTTGGTGGGTGAAGCGGGTATAGAGCGCGCCAGGCACGGCCTGGAACTCGCCGGTGGGGAGTTGTGCGGGATCGAGGCGCAGCAGTAGCCAAAGCTCGTCTTCGAGCCAGGTCTCGGTTAGGGTAAAGTCCTGATCGGCCTCGTCCTGAAAGTAGGAGCGCAGTTCGACGTTCCAGCCGGATTTGGTGCGGTTGATTTGTTGAAACGCGTGACCGCACCAGTCTTGTATCGAGGTTGTGGTTTTGAGCGCGTGCGGGTAGCTCGCCAACTCAATCGGGCGGAAGGTACTGGTCATCGTCCGGTAGGAGTAGATGCCGGTGTTAAAGGTCCGTAATGCGTTGAGTTTGAGCACATCGGTGGAGGGGTGGTCACCGTGCTCGTGTTTGACCTGCTGTTCCGTGAGAAAGGGCTCGGTCACGAAAATGAATTCCGCGTGGCCGGGATGTTGTTCACCGTAGCGTGATTGGGTGAGTGTGTAGCGGTTGATTTCTGCGCCGTTGAACCAGAAGTCCTGCACGGCATCGCCAGCTTGCAGGCTCGTTAGTCCGAGGATTGTCAGCAGGCTGACTAGAATCGAAGGTCGGTGGGGCATCAATGTGAAACTAATATCCCTGCGCGCTTCCTGCAACCCGCGATCCCTTTTAACCGCCGAGCGCTGTTGTGTGGCGCTGCGCTGTTTAAGTGCCTGTCGATTGGATTCCTTGTCGTCTCCGTGCTTCGATGCACTGCTCGCTTCCGGATTCGAACTGACGACAGACGCTCGGGCGCGACTGATAGATTCGGCAGAGTTCGTCGTCTTTGAGGTAGGGGCAGCGGGTGTGAAAGGGCAGGGGGAAGAGCTGGTAGGCTTTGTCTGTGGTTTCCAGATGTTCGGGTAGTCGCCGCGCCTCCTGTCGGATCATCGGCTCTCGCACCGCATCCGCCTCGCTGGCGAAAATCGGAAAACTGCGGCAACACGCGCCGCATTGGGTGCAATCATACTCTGTGAGCTTGGGATCCATTTCGTCGCAGAGAGTGGTGTTGTGAACTGACTTTGCCAAGCGTGAAGCGCGCACTGGTTGTTGCGGTCGCGCCGAGTGCAATTGGCCGCATAGATTTGGGGGCGCTCCTTCGGGCGATTCAGTGCGACCAGTCGAATTGACTGGAACTAAGGGCAGAGGCAGCTGCCGCCGTGTGAACCTGATTTTGTAAGTTGGCCAGACACCTGGCTCGTCGTGGTTATGCAGAGGGGCCTTATTGTCAGCGGCGTCTCCGGCTTTCTGTGCAGTGGGTGCCGAGTTTAAGTTGCCAGTGGCTGGGAAAATTATGTCATTCAGCACCGTCCACAAAAAAGGCAGCTCACTGCGAGCTGCCTTTTCGGAAATGTTTGCGCCGACGGTTAAAACGGTGGTTCTTCGTCTAGGATTTCGTCGGCTGGATCGAAGGGAGGCGGCTCGCTGCTATCGGCACTGTTCCCCGCCGCGAGGCTTTCGACCTTCCATGCGGCCAAGTTGACGTAGTATTTGCCGTTATACTCATTGCCGCGAAGGTCGAAAGTAACTTTCACCTTTTGGCCGACGCTAAGCTTGTTGACGAGCTCGACCTTATCTTTGACGCACTCGAACTTGATGTCCTGTGGGTACTTATCTGCTTCGTCGGTAATGACGAATTCACGCTTATTAAAGCCGCTGGCAAAGGTTTGCTCTTCGAAAATTACTTTTACGGTTCCGGATTGTTCGTGCATTTCAGGAATGAAAACGAAGCCCCGCGGGGAAGCAAAACTTTTTCGCGTTGATTTCACAATTTTACCTCAAGGCGTTGGAATTGTCTGGTTTTATTGAGTGGTTGATTCGCTGGAAGGGCTTGTTGGTGGGGCGAGGGTGACTGAGTCGTGATTCGCGAGTGGATGAGAGATTTTCAGCTCGAAGCGTGTGCTGTCCTCAAGCGTGAGCTCCTGTAGCATTTGTTTGATGCGTGCTTTTTGCGCTTTCCAGAAGGTGTGGGCGGGGCAGTTGCGCGCATCGGAGCATGTTTCCAGCCCCAGGAGGCAGCCGCTGAAGCAATCGTAATCCCCAATGCTTTGCGTTACTTCCAGTAGTGAAATGGTATGCGCTGGACGGCTGAGCTGGAATCCGCCCTGTTTGCCTGGTTTTGTGCGGATGAAACCTGATCCCAATAATTGGTGCAGCAGTTTGGATAACTGAGGGAGTGGGATGCGAGTCCATGCGACAACACTCTTTGTCGTGACCCACTGTCCTGGCCTAGCTGCGAGGCTACTTAACGCCAAGATTGCATAACCAGTTGTCTGTGGCAGGCAGAGCATAATGAGAAGCGACTTCGCTTAACATTTAATATATGCCGTTCTCCTTTAGAGTCAAACACTGGGCCAATGGATATTGGTCGTGTAGCCTCTATTTTAGTGGGCGCTTGGCTAGTTCGACGCTGAAGCCTGCAACAGTGCCAGCACTTTTTTGCGCGCACCTTTGCGTATTTTAGCGATCGCTTCCAATGCGTCCTCGGTATCTCGCGATAGTGGTTTCGCTTGGCCCTGGTGGATCAAGTAAATGTGGTAGGCCAGCTTGAAGAAGAGGTCGCGTCCATAGCTTTCAAGGAGGTCGGGCGTGGCGTTCTCCGGCTTGTGCATGAATGCATACGGGTCTTCGAGGAGCTTGCTGGCATCGAAATTGAAATCTTCTTTCCGGTAGTAGTAGAGTCCGTCTTCACGGTTCGGTTCGCGAATCGTGTGTGGGATTTTTTCCCCGTAGTGGATTGCGTAGGGGCAGTCATTGGCACGAGCCTGGTCCACATTAGTGAATTCCTTAAAGTGCGAAGTCATGTGGTGCGTGGTGATGCTCGTATCAATCAGTCGCTTGCCATCGACTAGGTTCCATGCGTGGCCCAGTGGGATCGTCGCCAGCGTGTGCTCTCCCTCCTTCATGATCAGCAATCCGTCGATAATCGTGGAGTGTTGTCCCAGCATCTGTAGCACGGCATGTGTGATCACCGCGTGCTCACGGCTGAACCAGCCCCAGTCGCCGTCCTCGCCGGGTGCTTCGTGCAGGATGAAATTAAGTTCTTTGAGTGCGTTGGATCGAATCATGCCACTATTCGCTAAATGGAATGCGGCCTAAAGGCAATGCTTCACGGTAGGCTCCGCTCATTTGCTGTTGATCGAATGCTGGGCCGCGAGGCACCCTCTCAGGAGACGGACGGTGACGCTGTCAAAGTCATTGGCGCTTCGCTGTGGGCGTTGGGGCGTTGAGCTAAATCAAAACGGCAGCGGTTCGCCAGCTTCAAGCGCTATCGGCTGCCTCTATCAGTTCGGTGCCGGCCTGTGCAGTGGCGATCATCGCGCTGTTGAGTCGATTGCGTAAAATGAAATAAGCGATCATCGCTGGGATGCCGATCACCAGCCCAGTGGCGGTGGTGATGAGCGCTTCGCCGATATCGCCGGCCAATAATTCCGGCCGCCCCATGCCACCGCGACCGATGGTTTGAAAGGCGCTAATCATGCCGCTGACGGTGCCAAGCAGTCCGATCATCGGTGCGACCGAGGCGATCACGTTCAGGTAGGTGACCCACTGTGAGACGCTGTTTTCTTCGGCCTCAAGATTTTCAATGAAAAGATTTTCAGTCTTCTCCCTACCTTTGCTCAATTTCTTGAGTGCCGGTGCCAGTGCGCGGGCCAGCAGGTTGTGACTGCCTTCGAGGTGCCCCTGGCCTTGCTCATGAGCGCCACTTTCCCATGCAGTGGTGGCTGCGTAGATTTGTGCGTCGGTGAAGAACTTGTGTGGGTGTGTTTCTTTCCACGCATAAAAAATGAGGAAGAACATGATAAGCGAGCAGGTGCCGAGTGGATACATTGCCCAGCCACCTTGTTGGATCAGTCCCCATAGGTTGAGGTTGCCCTCTGCTGGTATCGCTGATGCCGCGGCGTCTTGCGCCAGCGCTAGGCAGGGTAGGAGGCAAGCCAACAGCAATGCCAGGGCCGGCTTTGCCCGTACTGGCCAGTTGGATGCGGCATTTAGCATTTGTGTGGAGTGTGTGGCGGTGCCCTGTGTTGTCATTGTGTTGCTGTGTTATGGATGCGGGGAGGACGGGCTTGCCCGTTGTTCGGTAAGTTTTAGGTGGTTTTGTTTTTTTACGAGGTGCCGGCTGAGTTTTTTGAAATATACCGTGAAGCTGGGGTCGTCGGTGGGCCAGTGCAGCGCACGTTGCTGCATCTCGCTGTAGAGCGTGAGGGCATAGGCCTTGTCGCGCAGGCCGAGTGCCGCACTGATTGCGGTGGCGTAGCAATGTGCTAGGTTGTGGGGCGGGCTGGGCGTAGAGAATACGATGGGTTGCAGGGCGAGTTCGAGGGCGGCGCGGTAGTCCTCGCTGCGCAGTTTGTCGGCGCCGAGTACATAGTAGCCCAAGGCAGATTCGCCGTAGGGTTCCCGTTGCGCGACCCATGCGCCTGCGAGGGGGCGTGCAGCGTCGTAGAGTCGCAGGCGGTTGTAACTGTCCAGTATGGTGTCCTCCAGTGTGCGTAGCGCGGCGGGGTTCTTAATTTGCGGTTTGAGGATCTCGGCAATTGCAATGGCGCGTGCGGGCATGCCTGCTGCGAGGGTCAGGTCGACGTGGTAAATGAAGAAGTGCGATTCGGCGGGCGGCAGGAACGGGAGGATTTTGAGCCGTTGCAGGTACAGCATATGTATGAGCTCGTGTGCGTTGTCGGTTTCGCCGGATTCTATCCACTCGACCGCGAGGGCTTTGTAACTGTCGCCGGGTATCGTGTATGCTTGAATTTCACGACTGTCGAAAGTGTAGATCGCTTCACCAGCGCCTTTCGCTGTGGCGACTTGTATTTGATTCTCGGAGACGTCGATTGAGTGTCCAGAGATGGTTCGGCCATTGGTTAAGTGCACTTGTATCGGTCGATGCAGTTCGGCGTAGATGGCGTCATAGGTGGCTGCTGGGATTTTGGCGGGGAGTGCGGGGAGTCGCACGCTGCTAAAAAAGCAGCCAAGTAAGCACACGGTCCAGACGGAACACTGTTTGTATGGCTTGCAGCTGTCAGCTGTTTTTAGGGTGGGGGACCCGCCAGCGCGATTCTGACAAGCACTTCTGAATTTCATCGAAGTTCCTTTGTTTTCGTTGTCCGCAGGCTGGCGAGTGCCTGCGGTTGCAGCAGCAGCGCTTCCAATTCAGGAAGTCTCGCTTGCGCCAGTTGGTAAGCTTTAAAGGCTTTCAGTCGTTCATCGCGGAGGAGTTCGCGCAGGGTGTTGCGTGCCGCGGTGGGGTCGCCGATGGCTTCGAACAGTTGAGCGCTCTGCCAATAGGCAGCGATAATGATTTCGGGGTAAGCGCGATAGAGGGTATAGATCCGTTGCCAATACGGGATGGCGCGTTTCGGGTTGTCGAGTTCGGTTTCGATGCGTGCGAGGCCGGCCAGCGCGCGGGCATGCGGGCGGCCACGCATTTGCTTGATCTGCAGGATTTCATTCAGCACCTCGCGGGCGCTTGCATAGATGCCTTGTCGGGTGAGCACTTCGGCGCTCAGCAGGCGTACGTCGGCGGCGAGTGGATGCGTGGGTGTTTCTTCCAAAAAGCGCAACAGCCAGCGGCGGGATGCCTCCAGACGTTGCTGTTTGGCGGCGAGTTGCGCTTTGCCATAGTATGCGGTGGCGCGTTCGTAATGTTTGGGATAGTCGGTCAGGATGTGCTCGAAATAGTCGTCGGCCGATGCGTAGCCGCGCTCAGCGAGCACGAGGCCGACGCTGGCGAGTGTTTCGGGGTCCTGTTGTTCGATCGGTACGAAACGGTGAATCGAGAGCAGCGTGGCGTCGGCCTGCGCATCGTCAGTTGCGCGGCGCTGTGCTCTGTACAGGATTAGTCGTGCAAACCAGGTGAGCTGGGCATCTGTCAGGCTTTGCTGGCTTGCTTTCTGAAGCCACACATCGAAGTCGAGGGCGGCTGGGTCGTTTTGCGCGGCGCTTTTGTGTAGCTTGGCGTAGGCGGATAGAATCGAGCCGACCGCACGGGCTGCGGGATCGTTGCCGAACCGTTGTAGGGCCTGCTCGAATAGCGGGAATGCTTCCGAGCCCCGGCCTTGTTGTTGCAGTGACCAGCCGATCCAGTACAGCGCTTCGCTGACGCGCGGTCGGTCGATCGCATCAGGTCGGTCGATATAGGCCTGCAGGTGGGCGCGTAGCAGGTCGTAGCGTTCGAGCGCTTTGTAGATTTTGGAGGCTTGGAATGTGGCGTAGTCGTACAGTCGCGCATTGGCGGGTGGCACTTGCTTGAAGGCGTGGGCGGCGGTGCTCAGTTCGCCCTGTCCCATGAAAACGTCACCGCGCAGAGCCTGCGCCGCCGGTATGCGCTGGTGATCGGGAAACAGTCTGATCAGCGTGTCGGCGGTTTGGAGTGCGGCGCTGTAGTTGCGCTGCGCATAATAAACGTTGGCGATGCGGAAGTGGATTTCCGCGTGCAGCGGATGTTTGACTGTTTTTTGTTTGAGGGCGTGCAGCGCGTCCAAGCTGTTGGAGTAGTCGCGCTCGAAAAAATACGTCAACCCATGCCACAGTTCGATTTGTGGTGCTAGATTGCTGTCGGGGAACCGCTCCAGCGCAGTTGCGAATGTGTTGCGTGCTTGGGGCTGTTGCTCGAGCACGCTGTAGTTGTGGCCGAGGGTAAAATACCAGCGGGGCGCCTGCCTGTCGTTTGGGGAGTGGGCGATCAACTCGTTTAACACGCTGTTCGCTTTCGTCAGTAGACCTTCGCCCTGGTAAGCGTGTGCAATCAAAAAGAGCGCACTGTTGGCGAGTGGGTGGGTGGGGTGATCGGTTAGGAAATCCTGCGCGGCGGCACGTGCGCCTGCCCAATCTTCGGCTTCGCACCGCGCAACAATCCAGCGATAGTGCGCTTCGCCGCGGATACTGTCCTCAAATTCGGCAGTGCGTGCCACTGTGCGAAATAGAATGGTCGCCTCGCGAAAGCGTTGGTTCAATAGGTAGGCTTGCCCCGCGCGCAGGTAGAGCCCCGGCGTGTAGTCGTCCATCTTTTCGAGCAGTTCCATTTGCCGGGTGAGTCGCGCCAGCAGTTGTTGCGAGTGCCGCTTCCAAATGCTCGAGGCGAACAGGGATTGCTCGGCGATCGTCTGTTGCAGCGCATGCAACCGCTCGCGTTGCTTTTGCATCAAAATCGTGCGCGGCAGTGTTAAGCGGTAGGCGCGCACCGCTTCGCTATAATGGCCTTGCTGGAGGAGCAGGTCGCCGGCATTCAGTGCCGCAAAGCTCAGCACCGCGATGTCGGGCATCGCGGCCACCTTCCAGTCGGTGTCGAATAAAATCGCACACGTGCGCTCGGTTGAATGGACCTTACTTGCGATTTGCAGCGCGCGCAGGCGGGCTTGCATGCGCAGAGTTTGAGGGGCATCGGAGGCGTACAACGCGTCCAGTAGTGCCGCGGCTTGCTCGGATTCGCCGATTTCAAAGCGTAGGTCCGCTTCCTGCAGACGAGCCAGTGCCGCCTCATTGGAGTCGGGGAACGTCAGTTGGAAATTGCGGAAGGTCTGTGCTGCCGCGGCGATCGCCTGCGTCTGTGACTGCGCGATGGCCGCGTTGTACAGCGCAAACGCACGCAGGCCGGGGCGAGGCTTATGGTGGCTGAGTAGTTCGCCGAAGTAAATCAGCGCATCCGTGGGGCGATCTGCCATCAGAGCGGCATAGGCGCGCACCGGTAGGGTGGTTTGTTGGAAGTTGCGGTGTAAAAACTCCGGTTCTTGGCCATAATCGAGCTCCATGCTCTCAAAATGCCAGTAGCTGGCGACGTACTCTCCCTGGCCAAAACTTGAAATCGCCAAATTTAGTTGCTGTTGCAATGTGTTGGCGGCCATCGAAGTGGTCATTAATAGCAGTGCAAGTAATTGATTTATATGCCTAATGTAGAACGCTTTGTTTGATCCTGATTGCTTATCGCTCATGGTTAGGGCGGTAGGGGTACGTAGGAAAATGGAAATCGCGAATATTAATTAATGATAATTCTTTCGAAAGAGTATTGACAAGAGGAAGAATTCTGATGGTTTGTGGTCTTCTTTTGGAAACGGGGCGTGGCGCAGCCTGGCTAGCGCATCTGCTTTGGGAGCAGAGGGTCGCAGGTTCGAATCCTGTCGCCCCGACCAAAATGAAGAGCCCTTCTCGGCAACGAGGAGGGCTTTTTTATGTCCGCTTACTCGCATAGGCATGGGCTAAGGAGCTACACTAAAGATCCAGGAAGTAGCAAACTGAACAGGCCGTTTCAGGGACAGGCAATCGCAGGAGCTTCGGCGGTAATGGCCGTGCATTGGCCTTTACGGAACGGGTCGAGTGAAACGTTTTGTCGTTTACGCGGACGTCTTGTACGTATGTGTCGGGGAGGCGTTGGCAGTGGGGTCGCATTGCCAACTAGGGATCTGGGGGCTTTCAGTGGGAGGCGATGAACATTCCTTTATGTCAGCGTGCTCGAAGGCATGAATAGCAAGAGACAGGGCATCTAAATGACTGTATGTGGCTTCAGGGTGCCCGCATACTTTTTCCTGAGCATTATAAGTTTGTTTAACCCAGGCAGAACCATGAACCCAAAAAAAGCCCGCTGAAACAGCGGGCTTTAAAGAGTACTCAGGGCGCGATTTAATCTCGTACGCTGACGGACTGCGCGTGGCTTATTTGCGGTTTCGATACCTGAGCTGGATACCGAAAATGGGAGGAATAAGCGGTGCAGTCGCCTGTCAATTTTCAGATGAATTTAGATCGATCTGAGTCACGACAGTCGGCATGACGCCGCGCTTCTATTTCGCGGTTGCTTTAGAATTAATATATGCTGCTAAATTTGCCATCGCAGCTTCATCAGCAATCGTCATTGCCATTGGACGCATTTGCATCCCTTCAATGTCCTTCGCATGCGTGCCACGCACGCCTGACTTGTAGTTTTTCAACTGAGTCACAATGTACCAGTCTGGTAGTGCTTGCAGCGAAGGCGCATTCATCGCCTTGTTGCCCTCGGCGTCCGCACCATGGCAAGCCTGGCAGAGCATGTAACCCGCTTTGCCCTTGGCAATATCACCACCGAGGGTGGCTGCTGGTTGCACTACGGGTAGGCTTGCGATATACTCGGCAACCGCATCAATTTGCTCATCGCTCTGCAGTGTCATTGCCATTGGGCGCATTTGCATACCATAGATGTCGCCCGCATGAGTGCCGCGTATCCCATCCTTGAATTTATGGATCTGACGCTTGAGGTACCAAGGTTCTTGCCCCGCAAGTGCTGGTCCATTTAACGCAGCATTGCCTTCACCTTCGGCGCCGTGGCAGGTCGCGCAGAGCGCATAGGCTGCCTGACCCGCAGATGCTTGCGTGATGGCTTCCACTTTACCCGCGGCTGCGTGCACATCGGTGGAATGGCCCTCCTCAGTCGCGGCATGCGCATCACCGTGATCGGTATCCGAATTCGAAAAAGTAGCCTTCAACGGCTGCATCAACATAAACGCCAACAGACCAGTGAAAAAAAGACAATTAAAGCCTAGGAGAAGCGAACATAGCAACTCGTCCGGAGCGCGGTTTTTAGGGTCATTCTGTTGAGTCATATTAACTATAAATAAAAGAATTGTGCTATTATTTTGTCAAACACGATCCAGCAGGAGCTGATTGTCTCAAATGGTTTATTAGGAAAGGTTTTTTGGGCTATCAGTCGGTGGCCATCTGAGGAGCCGGCGATACGAAATTTCTGCCTTTTGGCAGGCAATCGTTCATTCTAAAAGTAGAGGGGCCGATTGGCTGGGGCGCATAAACATCGAGTTCAATCCGGTTCGGTCGATTGAGGCGTGGTGCTTGGTCCCGGCTTTGGCTGCGGGGCAAGTTAGTGCTGAGTCATGCAATTGATCAGCGTTGAATAGACCTGGCTTGAATCCAAACTGCCTGTTTGTCCCTCCATTTTATTCGGAAGAATCAGCACTGGCCAGTCCGCTTTATCGTCTGGAATACGTCCATGCGAACCTCCGACGAGCTCTGCATCCAGAGGAATGACATCCAGTAATCCACGCAGCCCGATCTTTTTTTTGATTAAAAATTTCGCTACCTTTAACAATGGAAACTGGATCGTGGGATCCATGAATAATTCGCAGGGGTCGTAACCGGGCTTGCGGTGAATATCAATGCAACGCGCAAAGTCTGGTGCCAGCGCGTCATCCTCCCAATAGTAATAAGTAAACCATGCGCCTGACTTGGCGATGACGACATAGTCACCCGAGCGCTGATGGTCTAAGCCCCACGCTTGTTGCTGCGCGCGATCCAATACTTGATCCACCCCAGCGCACTGCTCGAGGGTCTCACGCACCGCACATTTTATGCTAGGGTCATTGATGTAGACATGCGCCACCTGGTGATCCGCAACCGCAAATGCCTGACTCGCACCACAATCGAGCTGCTCGAGCCCCAACTCATCCTTGATGGATAGCCATCCTTTTTTTCTGAAAATACGATTCAAATGAATCGGTGTATTCACATCTTCGATGCCATACTCAGATAGCACAACAATCGCGACGCCACGTTGATCGAAAAAATTCGTGAGCTCGCCGACGACTTTATCAATTTCAACGAGATCTTTTTTAATTCGCGGGTCGCTGACGCCATAGCGCTGCAGATTATAGTCCAGATGCGGTAAATACACTAAGTTGAGTGTCGGGCTGTAGCGCTCCTCAATCCACTTCGCAGACTCTGCGATCCACTGGGATGATGCAATATCCGCTCGCGGGCCCCAAAAAGATGCAAATGGGAATTCACCTAAATCAGCCTTGATCGCTTCTCTGAGCGACAGCGGTCCGGTATAAATATCAAATACTTTTCTGCCATCGGCGGGATACATCGGGCGCGGCGTGATCGAATAATCGACCGATGCGTACATGTTATACCACCAGAACAGTTGAGCACAGGTAAAATCAGGGTCCATTGCCTTCAACTCGTCCCATAATTTAGGCGCTTGAACGATCTGATTGGACTGCTTCCAAAACTTTATTTCCGCACTCTCGCGGTCGTACCAGCCATTGCCCACGATGCCATGCACCTCCGGTTTTTGACCTGTTAAGTAAGTTGACTGAGCGGTGCACGTTACTGCCGGAAACGATGGCTTCACCGAGTGGCAACTCCCTCGCTCGATCAATTTACGAATCGCTGGCATCTCTTCGCCGATCAATGATCGAGTCAGACCAACTACATTTAAAACAACGGTCCGGTTCATCTGCTTACAGTCTGCTTCGACGTCGCAGAATAACGATGGAGTGATTCAATACATTCTTGGATCCATTCCGCATTGATTTCGTGTGCGTCGTAGCCCAAGCCAATCGCTTTCAATAAACAGATCGTCAATTGACCGCCGAGGTGCTCGCGGAATTCATATAGCCCCTGCATGACTATCAAACGGCCCTGAGAATCCGTTGCCGCTAGTTCCGGGTAATAAATTGAAAAACCTAGTTGCTGTATGACCTTCAGGATCCTTTCTGCATCGGCGAGCGGCAAGGTCCTGGATTTGGCTGAATACAAGGTGTCCAACGCTATGCCGCACGCAACTGCCTCGCCATGACTAATGCGAAACGCACTCATTTGCTCTAACTTGTGGGCGACCCAATGACCAAAGTCCAACGGGCGTGACGACCCCACTTCAAAAGGATCACCGCCCTGCACGATATGATTCACATGATGTTGCGCCGAGCGTTCAATCAGGCGCTCGACCGCGCTAGGATCACGCAACACAAGTGCATCGGCATGCGCCTCAATCCATTCAACGAAGTCCCGGTCTCGAATTAAACCGACCTTTAGTGCTTCAATATAACCATCGCGCATTTGCCGTTCAGGCAACGCATCTAGGAAAGCATAATCGTTAATGACCGCATGTGGCACGGCAAAGGATCCGATGAAATTCTTCTTGCCGTACGCATTGACACTATTCTTCACGCCAACGCCACCATCTCCTTGGCTGAGAGTGGTGGTTGGCATACGAATCAAACGAATCCCCCGATGTGCCGTTGCGGCCGCATACCCAACCAGATCAAGCAAGGCGCCTCCACCGACTGCGATGATGTAACTGTGCCGACATAGCTGATTCGACTCGATTGCATCATAGAGCTGAGTCAGGTAATGCGTCTCGTTTTTGACCACTTCGCCGCCAGGCAGCGCTAGATAAGTAAATGCGACGTCACCGACCTGAGTGTTCAAATAGCGCGCAACTTCCGCCTGGAATTGCGACTGGCAATCCACCGCATTTGCATCACACACCATTAGAACTTTAGCAGCATTGGCCCCTTCAGGTTTTGCGATTAAACCAGCCAGCAAATTATTTTCACACGAAAATACAGCACGTGTAAAATAAACACGGAGCCGATGTGGCACGGTGAATGTTTCCTCAATACATGTGGATGTGTCAGGCATTAGGTCGCAGGGATATATTTTTGCGTCAGTCGGGTCATCAGAAATAAAATAATAAATACCAGCGCCACGGCAAGATTCAGAGGCGCCCACATGAGCACCGCAAGTAAATCGACCACTATAATTCCCGACAAAAGCGCACCGATACACAAACTGATCTTAGGCGGACTTTGCAGCAAAAGAGAGAAACTATAGCCAAGCCAGCAAAGTAGCAGGGCGAGGCCCCCGCACACGACTAGCGCACTGCCATTTGCCGCAGATAACGAAAGGCCTACTACAGGGATTACAATCATCGCTGCTGCCACATAAAATAACCAGCGTCGCAGCGTTAGCGCACGTGCAAGGTAGCTCAATCCCAAGATGTAACTATACAACACCCCGGCTAACATGGCGATTTCAACCGCAATCGTATTCGAAACTCCAACAGCCACCCACACATACAGCAACGCACGGCAGGCGGCCATAAACAACGGCCCAATGTTCGATCGTTTATGTACGTAGGTATACGCCAGAATACACATCAACAGCACGAGCGCACAGCCAAGCGAAGGTAGGCTCACACAGGCTGCCGCTGCGAGCCCGATGGCAAACAACACAACCGCGCCGAGTAATACCTCGAAACGCGAAACCAACCCGGCTGGAATCGGGCGCTCGGGGGCATGCACTCGATCAAAGTCTACATCGGCGTAGTCATTTAAATACATCCCCCCGGTATATAAGGCGGAGCCAGCCAAAAGCAGGATCGATAAGGTGCTCAGCGAACTGGCGCCCGCCAACAACCATGCACACAGCATGTTGGACCACACTGTCGGCAAGTTGGACACACGCCCAACAATCAAGTGCGTCCGGCAACTCATGTCCGAGTCGAATCGCCACACGCGCTCAGAGCACGTTGTTCCAACGCGGCTGTGGTCCATTGATACTCGGCGACGATCTGCTCGACCACACTGTTAGCTTTCAATTCTGGGGGCAACACCTCCCAAGTATAGGTCTCAATTTCAAGGTGTTCACAACAACTCGGATGCTGTGCTAAATAATCCAAGGTGCCGATCAAATGATCGACCGTGGTATCCATGCCGAATCCCGGTGCGGTTTGAAGGGGGACATGAAAATGCACACGCCATTCCTGATGTGCGGCGACCACCGTTTCATCCCATTTTAACGCTTCGTCTAAATCTGCGACGCGCTCAGTGGTGTCGCCATCCGCCTTGAGCGCAACCACTTGGTGTAAGTACACGGGATCGAGGTACTTATTGAGCTCCGCACGTGCCTCTGGTGTGGGAACGACTTTTAACGCAGCGCTGAGATGCAACTTGCTCAGTAGGATGCCATGCGACTGCAACTGCTGTAGGCTTTCCATCGGGTGTTCGTATTGGATCGCTAGATGGCAGGTGTCATAATTAACGCCGATATGCCGAGAGACATGCTCGGAGTGCTTCGCTCGCGCCTTCAAGCGCTCGAAAAACGCCACGACCTCCGCGGTGTTTTCCAAGTAGCCGAACGGTTCAGGCTCTAATCCTAGATGAAACCTGGTGCCGTGTTGCGCGCTGAGTTCGGCCAAAAAGTCCGCGCAGTCCAACAGGTGATCCAACATTTGATCGACCTGAGCAGGATCACTGATAAATGCCTTAAAGGACCCAGGCACGGTGCTCACGCTGCCGGCGACGCCCTCTGGCACCAGCTCAGCCAATATTGTAAACAGCAACTTAGTATATGCCAGTCGCTGCGGAGTCGTCCAATCCGGCGCGTAGACCTGCTCTTTGACGCGCACGGCATGAAAATCACCATAGGGAAATCCGTTGATCGTGAACACGTAGCAGTTGTGCACGCGCAGCCAGTCCTTAAACGCGTGCAAGCATGCGGGCACCGAAAGCTCACGTGCTGCTAGTTCACTCAGCCGTAAGCCGATCGCGTACGGTTGATCGACTGGGCAGACTCGCTTGCGAACCTCCAGCGTATAGTCTTTTAAGCTGCGAAACGTGGTCTCCCAATTTTCTCCGCGATGAATATTGGTGCAATAGGCGAGATGAATGTTGCCTGTGTACTTCATTCTGGAACCACGAAGTTAGGGCTTTGCGATAGGAATTCGACCGGATTCTGATACACAAAACGATCAATCGCGGTCTCCGAAAAACCACGTCGACGCAATTCCAAGATCGCTTTCGGCAAGGCCAAGGGATCGCTTACGCCCCAATCACAGGCAGAGTTCATCCATAAACGATTGGTATCACCATAGTGCTCGAGCATGTCCACAGCGCGTGGCGGCGTGCATTTCGATTCAGGGTAGAGCGTAATGCCTCCCCAGAATCCTTGATCCAATACCTGGCGAATGGTGTGCTCCTCGACATGATCAATCAGCACACGATTTGGATCGAGGCCCTGGTGCGATTTTAGAATATCTAAAATCAATCGTGTGCCTTTCAGTTTATCCTCAAGGTGAGGGGTATGGACTAAAATTAATTGATCGTGCTCAATCGCAAGGGCTACTTGTTTCTCAAAGATCGCGACTTCATTCACGCTGTTTTTGTTGAGACCGATCTCGCCGACTCCGAGCACATTTTGACGCTGCAAAAACTCTGGAATCAATTCGATCACCTCATTTGCAAAAACAGGGTCCTCCGCTTCTTTGGCGTTGATGCAAATCCAGCTATAATGAGGCAATTGGAATTTCGCAGCCCGGCGCGGTTCATAGTCCGTCAGTTGGCAGAAATAGTCACGAAACCCATGTACGGAACTGCGATCAAAGCCTGCCCAAAACGCGGGCTCACAGACCGCTTTACAGCCTGCCATAACTAGGGCGGTATAGTCATCCGTGGTGCGGCTGACCATATGTGCGTGTGGCTCAATATAGCGCATTATACTAAGCCCTTCCAAGCGCCGATTGCAGGGCCGCTTCCTGCTTTGGCGACAGGTTCATCGGTGGGGTCGCTCAAACTGCGCAGGACGCTTTCTGCCCGCGGCGCTTGTTTGACCGCTTCGAGTGCTTTGAGGAAGGCCTGATAGCGGAAGTCTTCGGTGTCACCGTTGCGTTCGACACGATCCATGAAAGCACCCAGGTCGATCAGTTTCGAGCGCGCATCTCCAAAGTAGAGGTCGAGTGTATTGGTTGTCTCGGGGGGCATAGTCGGGAGTTATCCAGAGGCGACGAATCGTGTCAATAAGTGAGCCCTTGTGGGCTAAGGAAGTGGATGGATCGTCAGGTGGACGGTCTTTTTCAGTGCCGCGCCCGATTTGAAGGGGATGGCATATTCGACTTTGACTTGATGCGCGGGCATCATTTCGGGCAGCTTAATGGAGACCGCGGTGCCGCTTTGACTGACCTCGACATCACTGACCGCCCAAGTGTCCCGACCGATTTGTTCTGGAGCGCTCGGCTTGTAGTCTTTGGAGCCATACGCTGAGGTACGCTTATAGTTCCATGCGCTGACTTTGAATGCCGCTGCATTGAGTGCGGCCGCGTTAATTGCGGAGTCGAAGTGCAGCGTAATGCTATCTTTATTGGTGGAGACTTCGACGAGCAGCGGTTCGACTGCGCCGCAATAGCGGATGCGCTGCAAGCAACCGTCCTTCTGCACGTCGACGCCCCAACCGCGGGTGCCGGTCAAGTAAACCTGACCGTCAGTGGGATTGATTGCGAGGCGCATGACGCCGCTTTCGAATTTGAAGGGGAAGGGCTGAACGGCTGCTTGCGGTGTGGGTGCTTGTTCATCAATGAAGACCATCATCGCCGTTCCGTTGCCGCAACCAGTATGCATCAGTTGGTTGGCATAGGGGCCGAAGCGTGAATCATCGATCCAGAGTTGAGCGCCGCAGGAGTTGTCGACGTCTTGCGGTAGCCAGATGAGGGGCAATTCGGGCACGCGATCTTTGGCACTGCTGTTGACGGCTCCACCATACCACTTGCCTTGTTCGACGAATGAAATCTTGCCTGCTGGAACGTATTGCCCCTGGTTTTCGCCGTAAGTAATGCGATCTCCGGGTAATAGACCCATGCCGTTGGGTGTTCGGAATCCTGTGGCAAATACTGTGTAGCTGCGGCCATCCGGTGCGACTTTTAAGGCGCCGCCTTCCATTTTGATATCAGTGAATTGTCCATTTTTCGCATAGTAGAAGGAGCCCTTTGAATCGCGGATTAGGTCAAAGTTGTAGCCATGCCAATGATTGGAAATTTCGGGATCGGTAAAAAACTGTTCATAGTAGTCGGCCTCTCCGTCGGCATTGAGGTCATGCAGTCGCACGATACCGTTGTGTGTGGTCACGTAAACCAGGCCGTCGACCACTTTAATGCCGAAGGTCTCATAGAGCCCGGATGCGTAGACTGACCAAGTGACTTCTTTGAGCTCAGTATCGATGCCGGAGACTTTCCATACGTCGCCACCATAAGTGGTTATGTAGGCATTACCTGCCTGATCAAAGTCGACGCCTGTGGTGCGCAGCCAGAGGTTGTAGTCATTATCAAAGGGCAATGGGATGGTATCCATGACATAGCTGCTCTTCTCCGAGGAGCGCTTGCCCTGGACCGTGAAGGTTTTGGGCCAGTTGCGCTGTCCGCCCTCAATCAGCGCGTCGAGTGGGGCACCTTGCTTGAGGCTGTCAATCAGGGCGAGCGCATCCTTGCCCGGCGCGCGTGCGATGGTGAATTCAATCGGGCTGTCGGAGGCTGCGATATTGAGGCACCGCTGCCCCTTGATCACCA
>Ga0115568_10000737_pt1 | contig 23929 bp, 30 predicted proteins | sample COGITO_mtgs_1204_FD_87296 | JGI IMG/M metagenome (GOLD analysis project Ga0115568, IMG submission 87296) | Pelagic marine microbial communities from North Sea - COGITO_mtgs_120426 | ecosystem: Environmental > Aquatic > Marine > Epipelagic | place: Germany:Helgoland, sampling site Kabeltonne...
TTATTTTAAATTGTTTTTTTGTTTATTTATTTTGGTGAGATTAGTAAAGTTGGTCCAGTCGATCGTCATCTAGTGACTAGGTGGATTTTGTAGTTGTGGGAGATGAGGGAGAGTATCTGGGAGATGAATGAGTGCTTGATGGTGTAGGAGATTCGGGCATATAGCAACCCGAATCATCTACTGGCATTTCAAGTTCTTGCTTGGAAGATGTCGGATATTCTGTTTCATGAATGAACAAATCATGACTGTTATCATGAGAAAAGTCATTGAGAGAAACAACACTTTCTATCATACGTTTCTTGATAGCAAGGAATAGATCGCGCGGATTGCCACTGAATTTAGCGGAGACATGTATGAATACTTCGTCACTTCCTTCGTTCTTGATAAGAAAGAACTTTTGAGGGGTGCGTTTCTCTTCCTCGTAGATATCCTGCTGGACAATGCGAACGCGGAATGAAGAAGCACCCATATCCTTGGTAATTCCCTCGAGCTCTCCTGAAAGAAGCTTACAGTTCTTGCCACCCGAACCAATGTACTTGCCAACAAGGTGGTCATCCATTTGAGTCTTAAAATTCAGGTGACAGATACGCGGAGCACCTGAATTTGTAGGTTTTTTTGTATTGGCAGAGACTTTTTGGGGTTTCTTTTTTGAGTTTTTGTGTGGTTTGGGACGGTCAACAGCATTAATATGCTCGATATGAGTGGTAATACAATTTGAAATTTCGGCGAGAAGTTCAGAAGTTGTGGCAGAGTATTCAGCGACGACACGTTCCGGTAGTTCATCGTTGGCAGGCATCACCTTGACCGTGATGTGAGGCGAAGGAACTTCTGAAAAGTCTACGCCCAGAGACTCGGCGATGTTTGCCCTGGAACGATTGATTACGTGCTTGCGGACGAGAATACCCTTTGCTCCAATAAACTTACCAATATCTCCCTTTGAAATTGGGAGAGTGGTAGTAGCAGTCAGCGGAGTTGCGTGTTGCCAAACAGGGGGTTCCTCTGAAGGGTCCATAATCGAGTAGATTATTATTGTTTGAGGATGTTTTGTTCTTTTCGTTTGTTCTTTTCGTTTGATAAGTTGAACAATTTTGATTAAGTGAATATTTATAAATCAAATTTCAAATTTATTTTGTGAATAATAAGAATATTATAAACTTATTTAAAAAGAAGACAATATATATAAATGTGAATAGTAATTAATATGGAATAATATGGAATAATATGGATAATTAATATATTATATATATATATAATAACTACTTAAAAAGGAGACTATATATATAAATGTGAATAGTAATTAATATGGAATAATTAATATATTATATATAAGTAGTGATAGTAATAACTACTTAAAAAGGAGACTATATATATAAATGTGAATAGTAATTAATATAATGATGTATGCTCCTTTAGCTCAGTTGGTTAGAGCGCGGGTCTTATGAGCCCGAGGTCGTGGGTTCGAGTCCCCCAAGGAGCACTACCAGGTTGTCCGAGTGGTTAAGGAGACCGACTTAAGATCGGTTGGACATAGTCCGCGTGGGTTCGAACCCCACACCTGGTATTAAGACCTTCAATAGTATTGAAGGCATCCGTTGAATTAGCTCAGTTGGTAGAGCGCTGGACTTTTAATCCAGTGGCCCAGGGTTCAAGTCCCTGATTCAGCATTTCCTCTTTAGCTCAGTTGGTAGAGCGCTCGGCTGTTAACCGATAGGTCGCTGGTTCGAACCCAGCAAGGGGAGTTAAGTCCTAGAATATTCTAGGCAATTTGGTTTCGTGGTGTAATTGGTTAGCACTTTGGACTTTGAATCCAACGACCCGGGTTCAAGTCCCGGCGAAACCTTAAATCTCACTATAGCTCAGTCCGGCAGAGCAGTGGACTGTAAATCCATTTGTCGGGTGTTCGAATCACCCTAGTGAGACTTTATTATCTCTGTGTAGAGTACTCGAGACACTGATGGAGATATATATCCGTGTGGCGCAATGGATAGCGCACCAGACTTCTAATCTGGGGGTTGCGGGTTCGAGTCCCGTCATGGATACTTTAGCACAGATACCCAAGTTGGTCAAAGGGGATAGATTCAAGTTCTATTGCAATCATGCTTCGTGGGTTCAAATCCCACTCTGTGCAATGTCTATATAGCTCAGTTGGTTAGAGCGTATGTTTTGTAAGCATAAGGTCATGAGTTCGAATCTCATTGTAGGCTTATTAACTAATATTTCCTTTTCGAATTTTATTTCAATAATGATTATATTTAAAGATTATAATCCATATTTATTTAATTATGTATAATTTTATAAGACGGTGGTTCTGTTATGGAACAAGAGATAAAGTAAATGGTGTATACACATTAAAGTTACAAGATAATAAATATTATGTTGGAAAATCAGATGATATTGATAGGAGAATATGGGTTCATTCTAATGATTGTGGTTCATCATGGACTAAAAAACATAAAGTAATTAAAAGAATTCCAAATATTACTGGCGAAGATGGAAAATTAGGGGAATTAGTAGAAACAATAGAAAGTATGAATTTATATGGGATAGACAATGTAAGAGGATCAATGTTTACTAAAATATATTTAACTGAATCTGATAAAATTAAAGCTGCAGAATTATATTGCGAAATGTACGATTTATGCAGAAAATGTGGTTCGGCAAATCATTTTATAACTCGATGTAATAATGATGATGTTGAAAATTGGGTTAATAAATTTGGGGGAAAACTATTAGAATATAATAGAAAATGTCAACAATGTTCTCGGGATATTAATAGTCTCCCTTCATTTTATAAATATTGTAAGAATTGTTATAAATTAAATATTAAATTTAAATAAATATTATTTATATGTTACAATTAATTCCTATCACATCTTCTGAAGAAGAAGAAGAAGTATCAGCATGTGATTATTTGAAAAAAGAAGGTTTTGATGTAGAAGATATTAAAATTATTAAAGAACATTTTGATAAAGAAGGTATAAGGTATTGTATCAAAACATTCAAAGGAATATCACTACAAGAAATGAAAGAAGATTTAAAAATATATAGGGGTAAATCCGGACAATGTAAAGGATTGTTTGTCAAAATTAAAAATTCAATATCTAAAATATGTAGATAATATTACCTATAAGGGAATGTATTATAATTAAAATCTGAAAATATTTCCTTATATTTGAAAGTTCAATTTATATCTTCATTTATTATATTTTTTAATTCTTCATTTTCTTTTTTTTCTTTATTGTATTTTATGTATAATTCATCATACTCTTGATTGAGATTATTTATTATCCAGACACATTCATGACAATATTCACTCATTATATATATAATACTATTTTATTTTTTTAAATACAATTATAGAATACTAAATGAATTTATTTGAAAATAAAATAAAATAAATTATATATATAATGCTTTCTATATTAAAATTTGGGTTATACGCTATTGGTTTAGTATATAATAGTACCAATGATGTTATTAATGATACAGTTTTCCCTAATCATACAGATTATGTAACATTTGCCGAAAAATATAATAAGACTTATGACTTCAATAATTATTTAATTTATAAGGATAATTTAAATTATATTAATGATATGAATTCAAAGAATTTAACATACAATTTAGAAGTTAATTTTTTTGTTGATATAAAATTTAATATGGTGAAATTTAATAAAAAAAATGTATGTCATAATTGTTTTACAGAATCAACTGATATTATACCCAAATCAATCGATTGGAGGTCCCAAAATGCTGTAACTCATGTTAAAAATCAAGGTCAGTGTGGAAATTGTTGGGCTTTCTCAAGCACAGGATCCATCGAAGGGGCATGGGCCATCAAGAACCATAAATTATATAATCTATCTGAACAAATGTTGACAGATTGTAGTAGAAATTATGGTAATAATGGTTGCGAGGGAGGACTTATGGATAATGCATTTAAATATATAATAGATAATGGTGGTTTATGTACTGAAAAAGAATATCCTTATATTGGTAATGATAGTATTTGTCTAAAAAATCAATGTAATAATGTTGTAAAAATTAAGAGTTATACAGATGTAAAACCAAATGATGAAACTATTCTAAAAAGAGCAGTTGCTATTGGACCGGTATCTGTAGCCATACAAGCAAATGTATCATCCTTTAGATTTTATAAATCTGGTGTATACCAAGACCCAGAGTGTGGTGATCAATTAGATCACGGTGTTTTAGTAGTCGGATACGGTACTGATCAAGATTTAGATTATTGGATTGTTAAAAATAGTTGGAGTCCTGAATGGGGTGATAATGGTTATATTAAAATTCTTAGGAATGATGCGAATAGTGATTCAGGTATGTGTGGGATTGCTTCTCAACCTAGTTTCCCCATAGTTTAATTATTTTTTCTAAATTTATATTATTATCATATTTATATGATTTAATAAAAGTATTTAATAAAGTATTATTTAATTGTTCATATTTATCTTTGAAATTATATAATATTTGGTCAAAACAAAACTTACAATCTGACTCATAATAATAAATTAAATTATCTAAATCATATTTAAAATTTATATAATTCATATATCTACATATATTTTATAATAAATATTTAAATTGACAGTTCACAGAATAAATTTGAAATTTACATTTTCTATAATGTATATTTAAATTTACATCGAGTTCTATTAACAAAGAACACAAATAATTTACAAAAACAATAACAGTCGAACAAACCTATCAAACAACCAATACTCCCTCTCAAATACAGAATGGCTTCTGGAATTAAGAGTGTTGCTGCGAAGACTGGATGGTTGGACGAGAAGTTCTTGAAGCACATTGTTAAGAACTACTCTGGCAAAGATTTCACTCTGTCAGACCTCAATGAAGACGCCGTGATTTCTAAGTTCATGTCTCCTTCTAAGAAGGTCTCCAAGAATGACTCCAAACCTCGTCCGCTCAAGGCGAGTCCAATGAAGTTCTTGAGAGAAAATCCGGACACCGTGATAAAGTTTAACCAGGAAAACCCTAAGAGGTCTAACACAAAGGTCTATGAATTGTACGAAAATTACAAGAAAGCAACCACTTATGCTGAGTTTTCTGAGTTGGGTTTCAGTGATGATAAACTTACCTATGATTACAAGCACGGTTTCGTTCAGATCGAGGATTATGAAGCACCTGTTGTAATTTCTCCAGAAAAGAAGGTCGTGGAAACCTCCAAATCTGAAGAGGTAGAGAAGGTGGAAGAGGTAGTGAAGGTGGAGGAGGAAGGGCAGGTGGACGAGCCAGAGAAGGTGGTAGAGGTGCCCAAGGCTAAAAAGAAGGTGAAGAAGGTGAAGAAGGTAAAGAAGACCACTAAAGATATGTCTGATACAGTAGTCGAACCAGAACTGGAAGAAGACACTTCAGAAAATTCTGAACCTACTCCAGAGCCCGAACCTGCTCCTGTGGAAGAACCTACTCCTGTGGAAGAACCTACTCCTGTGGAAGAACCTACTCCTGTGGAAGAACCTACTCCTGTGGAAGAACCTACTCCTGTGGAAGAACCTGCTTCAGATGATTCTGATGAAGAAGAAGAAAAATCAGATTACAATCCATTTAATTTAAAATCAGATTCTGATTCAGATTCGGAATCTGATGATGACAACTAGATTCATAAATAAAACAAAAACAAAACAAAAAACAAAAACAAAAACAAAAACAAAACAAAACATAAAAACACAAAAAAAGTACAAAACTATAAAGACAAAAAACACAATCTTTTTTTTATAAATTTGAAATTTGATTTTAAAATAATCATAACAAAAATAATTGTTGATTTAATATATCATCAACAAAAATATGAACACAACACCCAAATACAATACTGATGACGAGGTCTTCCCGCGTGTGGTTCAGTGCGTTTTAGAACCCAAACCTTTTGAATTCGCACAATTATATGAAGGACCACCTACTGATATGTGCGAGTGCACCCTTTTACATCCGCCTGTACAGGTTGGTATTGTTAAAAAGGTGAGGTTCGGTGAAGATAATGTAAAAACATTTGCCGCGGATCGATTTGATAATATATGTGAGGAGTCACCTGAACCATTTGATCCAACTATACATATTTCTGCTATAGATAATCAACGTGAACTATATGATTATGAAATGCTCCGAACAATTTTGGAGAATAATCTCTATAATAACTTTTCTGATAGAGAAGCCCACAAATTATTTAGAAATACCAAAATTCTCTCAAAGAGTGAAGTCAATAATCTCCGGCAGGAAAATTATAGCGAATTAGACGATCCTATAGGTTTTATATCTTCAGAACTATTATTGGGTGCGGGCGACGTTGTTAAAAAATATCCAGTTGATATCGTTATGGATTGTATTCTAAATATTATGGAAATAATATACTCTATCACAGAACTTAATACTTGTAATGTCATATATTATAGAGGAGGACTCTCTGTTTGTAATAGACCAGGCAAAAATCAAAAACCTGTATTGGAAAGGAAACTAGAACAAATTATGATTTGTGTATAAATAATAAAATAGATTAAAAATAAAACAAAAAAAATAATAATTAATATAATAAAAAAAAAACTAAAAATAAAATATCCAATTAACATTTTTTTTTTTTCTAATATAATATATAAATGTCACGTTCAAACTCAGATGAAGAATTCGAAGCACTTCAACGAATTGAGAGAATTGCTAAAAAACACTTCGAAGCAGACACATGGGTATTAGATGGAAATTCAACTTCTGACGAGGAATGGGTACAATCAGCACCAGCAAGTCATATAAGTGCTTTAAAGCGTGAATATAATAGTTTGAAGAGAGATTGGAAGAGTAAACAACCACCTGAGTGGCATATAGTAAAATTAGTAAATAAAGATGGTCCCGCCGCCAGAAAAGAAATAGAAAGATTAATAACTGAATTCGGGGTGGATTTAAATACAGTTTATGAATATTATGAATGGGGTGAATCCAAGGGTAAACCTTACCAACCTCTTCTTTTTTGTGCGAATAGTATACCCATGCTAAAATTATTAGTTAAACATGGTATAGATATAAATAAGAGAGGCCGACCGAGTGCAGCACACTTCTTACACACCACAAGAAGTTCAGTAATTACTAAATATTTATTAAGCAATGGTGTGGATCCAAATATACGGGACGATCTGGGTCGGACTCCTCTGCAACTAACTTTTGGAGATTTTGGACAATACGAAAAAGGTAATAGCAGCAGAGTAGACTTATTACTCCGAGCAGGAGGTGACATAAATGCCCAGGATAAGAAAGGTATAGGTATGATTCATGAAATATACAGGATGTTTTGGACATCAGGCATGGGTCCCAGAATAATCGAGGCGGGTGCTCAAGTAAATTTACAAACTGAGGATGGGAATACGAGTTTACACCTATTTGAACGAGTATTAGAAAATGACATAAAGACTTACCATGCTCCTAGATACCGCCCCAAGGGATTGGAAGCAGTAAGGCGTGATCAATATAAAATTTACGAAAAAGTATTTTATAATCTATTTAAATATGGGGCAAACCCTTCTATTAAAAATAAAAACGGTCATGCCTGCATTGATAATGATTTGATATCGGAGATGTACTCGAAATATATAGCCAATCTACTAAAAGCCGAGCAAAAATTAGCATTGGCTACTATGCTTATAGATAGTAAAGAGGATGAACTGCCGATGGAGGTAATACAAATAATAGGGGAACAACTCCCGTTTGTCCACGACATCTTTGCACAGGATACTCGCGAATCAGGAAAAATATTCCAGAGAATGTTAAAAGAGGTCCTTGTCAAGGGGATAAGAGAATCTTACCCAGCATTTGATACTGATGATATGGTGGCAAGATATAAAGAACTAATAGATAATCCGTCTACTACTCCGCAACAGAGAAAAACGTATGAAAACCAATTAGAAAAACGCCTGAAAAGATTAAAAATAATGAATTCTTCTAAAAGTTTAAAATCACAGGATAGTCGCAAATCGAGATCAGTGAGAAGCGGATCAGTACCTAATAAATCACAAAGAAAATCTCGTTCATTAAATAGTAATGAAGAATTACAAGAAGCACTTAGAATGTCTGTAGCAGAAGCCGGTCAAAAGAAAAAAAAGAAAACCCAAAAGAAGAAAAAATCCCAGAAAAGGAAAAAAGTAAAAACTAAAAGAAGTCATTAGATTTTTTTTTTTTTCTAATATAATATATAAATGTCACGTTCAAACTCAGATGAAGAATTCGAAGCACTTCAACGGATTGAGAGAATTGCTAAAAAACACTTCGAAGCAGACACATGGGTATTAGATGGTAATTCAACTTCAGACGAGGAATGGATACAATCAGCACCTCGTAGTCATATAAGTGCTTTGAAGAGTGAATTTAATAATTTGAAGAGGGAATGGAAACGCAACCAACCACCTGAGTGGCATATATTGAAATTAGTAAATAGAGACGGTGTGCCCGCTCGTAAAGAAATAGAACGATTAATAACTGAATTCAATGTAGATCTAAATACAATTTATGAATTATATGATTGGGGTAAATTCAAGGGTAAACCTTATCGTCCACTTCTTTTCTGTGTGAATAGCTTCGAAATGCTAACCTTATTAGTTAAACACGGTATAGATATAAATAAGAGAGGGTTGGACGGTGGAGCCCACTTCTTACATGACACAAAATGTCCGCTAATTACAAAACACTTATTAAGCAATGGTGTAGATCCGAATATACGAGACGATGAGGGAAGGACGCCTCTGCAACTATCTTTTGGCGAGTTTGGTCAATACGAAAAAGGTAATAACAGCAGAGTAGGACAATTAATTAGAGCAGGTGCCGACATAAATGCCCAGGATAAGAAGGGGCGAGCAGTTATTCATGAAATATATCAGACGCATTGGACATCTGTTAATGGTCCCAAAGCAATAGAGGCTGGTGCTCAAGTAAATTTACAAGACGGAGAAGGTTGTACATGTTTGCACCATTACGAAGCCCAATTAGAGAGCGACCTCGATCGAAGCTACTATAGTAACGAATGGAGTGGACAATATAGAGTCAGGGAACCAGTATTTAATAACCTATTCAAATATGGTGCTAATCCTTTTATAAAAAATAAAAAGGGTTATGCCGTCATAGATAATGTGTTCGTATCTCAAATGTACCCGAAATATATATCTAACCTACTAAATGCCAAACAAAAACTAGCATTAGCTACTATGCTTATAGATAGTAAAGAGGATGAACTACCATTGGACGTAATCGTACTAATAGGTAATTTGAACCCAGCAGGGCGTTATTGCGACGACAAGTGTAAGGATGTGGATCAGCAAGGTATTTCACCAGAATTCTTAAAAAAATCAGGAAAAATATTCCAGAGAATGTTAAGACAAGTCCTTGTCCCTATGATAAGAGAATCTTACCCAGCATTTGACACTGATGATATGGTGGCAAGATATAAAGAACTAATAGATAATCCTTCTACTACTCCGCAACAGAGAAAAACGTATGAAAATCAATTGGCAAAACGCCTGAAAAGATTAAAAGTAATGAATTCTTCTAAAAGTTTAAAATCACAGGATAGTCGTAAATCTAGATCAGTGAGAAGTGAATCCGTCCCTAATAAATCGCAAAGAAAATCTCGTTCATTAAATAGTAATGAAGAATTACAAGAAGCACTTAGAATGTCTATGGGACAAAAGAAAAGAAAAAAAACTCATAAAAGGAAAAAAGTAAAAACTAAAAGAAGTCATTAATGACTTAAATTAAAATATATATTGAATAAACTTTTTTTATATTATAATATAGTATATATATATATGAAGGGTGGTGCGTTATTAGCAACGGGATCAAGTTCATGTATAATAAAACCAAATATACCATGCCAAGGTAAAAAATCAGCAAGAAATAAAAATAAAATATCTAAAATTGTATTCGGAAAAAAATCTAAAGAATATACTACCTCCGAAAAGAAGATAGATGATATAATAAAAAAAATACCAAATAGTAATGAATGGTCACTGATATTTGATGAATTATGTAAACCACCCTCATTTGATGAAGCGAAGAAAATAGAAAAAGGATTATATGATTGTATAGGCGACCCGAGTGTGGAATTACACGGTAATAATAATTCGAAAAAGAGAGAGATATTTGATAAAAATAGTATTATGTTGTCAGGAGATTATGGTGGTGAAACATTGGAAAATTATTTTGAAAGACAATTTGAAGATCCAGATGAAAATATTAAAAAAATAGAAATTAAATTCTTAGATTTTATGGGCAAATTGGGTAAATTATTTAATGGATTAGTTGAATTAAAAAATAATGATATATCACACCTGGATGTTAAACCAAACAATATAGTTATAAAAGATGATAATAGTAATTTTAAATTTATAGATTTTGGATTATCTGCAAAATACTCTAATTTGAAACATTTTAAAAGTAGAGCAATAAATGAAGCAAATACAAAAAGAATATATTTATATTATCCACCTGAATTTTTATTTTCTCAAAGTACAGAAAAAGATTTGAAAGATATGGGCTCGAAATTAGAAAAAAAACCATTTGAAGATTTTAGAAATCATGCCAATACATATAAAACAGTATATAAATTATTTAATAGAGATGCTAAATTATCATTAACAAATATATTTAATAATTATTTAGATAAAGCATGGATACCTGATTTTAATAGTTTGATTACCAAATTAGATGTTTATAGTTTAGGTATGTTATTACCTATTTTATTTTATAATAATGAGCTTCTAGAAAGAATTAAAGAAAGTGAAATGTTAAAAAATTTCTTTTCATTATTTGATTTAATGACTGTTCCACTTTATATTTTTAGAATAGATATTGAAAATGCTCATATTTTATATAAAGGTTTAATGGAAAAATTTAGTAAAAATAAATCAGTTAAAAAATCTTTCAAAAGAAAGTCTGTAAAAAAACCAGTAAAAACTAAGAAGAAAAAAGTTATAAAAAAAACTATTAAAATATAATATAATATAAATGAATATAACAATTTGTTCTGCAGCAATAGTCATATTATTATCTAGTGTATTTATGATGTTTTTAAAAGATAATAATTTATTTTTAAAATTTATGAATACATTAAATAAGGGACAAAAAGAAATTTATAATAAAATTATAAAAGAAAGATTATCATTATATTTCGGAGGCATGTTATTAGGTATATTTATAGGTTTATTATATTTATTTTATAGTAAAAAATCAAATAGAAATATATGTATATTTATAGTAATTGTATTTATAACTAAGATGATTGTATATAAAGGTTATCCAAAATCAACATATATGTTATATCATTTAGATAAAAAGGAACAAGTAGATGCTTGGACAGATATATACAGAAATATGAAAAAAATATGGATGTTATCCTTTGTATTTGCTATAATATCATATATATTGATAGGTTTGAGTTTTAAAATGTAATATCATTAAAGATATTTAATTTGTCTTGCATTTTTTCTTTGTCTAATTGTTTTTCTGATAAATTTTTAGTAAGTTTCTTATTTATCTTTTCAGGTTTTTTAGGTAAATTATTCTTTTCATGTGGTTTCATCATTTCATATACTTTATTTATATTTGATTGCGTTTGAATATATAATATTTCATTTAATCTTATTTTTTTATTATAATCTATTTTATTAGTTAAATGACCTATAGCATTATATACTATAAATATGCGTTCAGTTCTTTTACCAGAAGTATATTCATGAGTAAATAATGAATATAATACTTTTATAATTGTATTTAATATTTTTTCATCTCTATATTTTAATTCTTCAAATATAATTTCCCAAATTATCCATATAAAGTCACATTTATCTTTATCTTTTTTTACATTCACATTTCTTGGTGGGACAGACCACGTTTCTTTATTTTTTTTGTGTTTTTTTTCCCATTCTATTAACCATATAATCCAATAAATACTTTTGTCATATCCGAATAATTTATTTTTAAGATGATAAAATATTTCATTCATAATAATTTTAAATTCTTCTGGATCATCAAATCTTAAAATATGACTAGGCAATATATTTGTATTTGCTTGTAATTTATTTTTAATATTAAAATCTTCAGGTTTTATTTTAATTAATTTATCGAACTTTTGTTTCTTTTCAGATGTAATAATTGTAACAATAATATCTGCAAATAAATTTCTTATCATTTGACTATTTCGCAAGACTAAATAATCTGTATTTTTAATATCTAATCTTTCAATTTGATTAAATAATATATTATTTTTTTTATATAAAAATATAGATAACCTTGGATTATTTATATGAACTATTTTAAATGAATAATTTAATAATTTATTCCATATTTTCATAGTATATCCTGATAAAATACATTCAGTACACCAATATAAAGCATTTTCTATTTTACCTTGATCAATTGCTTTAAATAAAGCGTTTTGAACATCTTTTTTTTGAAACCCCGAAAATGTTTTAAGTTTAAAATCTTCATTTAATCGTTCATCTAATATTTTATATTTATCATTCATAAAAAAAGTTATATTTTTTTTTCATTTTTTAAATTTTATAATGTTTTTTATAATGTTTTTTTTAATGTTTTTTTTAATATTTTTTTTAATGTTTTTTTTATATTTTTCCAAGTTGTTGTATTACACATCATAACACTTTTGGCAGGGTCCACAACGAGGAAATCCGTCGTGACTCTTCGGATTGGGGCAGTAGCGAAAATCCTTGAATGATGTGCCACAATCCATACACACACCTTTCCGAATGTCTTGAAATGCGCGCCAAGAACGCTGGATGCATGCGACGCTCTCGAGATGATTATTTGCGAGATCAACCACGAATAAATCAGACGGCCGCAAGAGATGCGACAAGACTGGATTGGACGCCTCCAGTCTTAAGATGTCACACCAAGGAGCACCATTAGACAGCCGTTCAAGGCGCTTATTTTTCATATGACACGCAATACATGAGCACTCGTCACAATGTTGGGATGGAGGTTCTGAATGGAACATTTGTTCTTTGATTTTTATCCAATAATTAATACTGAATCTTTGTAGCATTTTATTCATTAAATATTTCAAATTTATTTAATGAATGAAAAAAACTTAAATTTATAAATAATCTAATCACCCAGAACATGATTCACAAGTTTCTGGCGCTACTGTAAATTGAATTGCTTTGGATGAAGGTCTAGATCTTAAATAATACATACCAGTTTTTAATCCTTTTTTCCATGAATAGAAGTGCATAGATGAAATAGTTTTAAAGGTCGGTGATTCTATAAATAAATTCAATGATTGTGATTGACAAATATATTTACCTCTATCAACAGACATATCAATAATATTTTTTTGTTTAATTTCCCAAGCAGTTTTATATCTATCTTTAATAAATTGTGGGATTTCATTAATATTTTGAACAGAACCATCATGTGCAATAATTTTATTTTTTAAATCTTCATTCCATATGTTATAATGCATTAAATCATAAATTAAATTATTATTAATAACAGTATATTCACCAGCTAATACTCTTCTTGAATAAATATTAGACATAACTGGTTCAAAACATTCATAATTACCTAGAATTTGTGATGTAGATGCTGTGGGCATGGGTGCTATACATAAACTATTCCTTAAACCATATTTAATAATGTCTTGTTTTAAATTATTCCATTTATCTAACATTTCATCAGAAGGGTTTGATCCCCATAAATCGAACTGTAATAAACCTTTACTAGCAGGAGATCCTTCAAATGTAGAATATGACCCTAAATATTTATCAGATTTATATAATTTATCTAATTCTTCAGATGTAGCATTTAAATCTTTCTTAAGAGCATAATAATCATCCGGAACCCTTAAAGTATCAGTTTCACTCATATAAGTTTTTAATTTAATAAATAATTGTTCTCTTTCTTTAGATATTTCCATTGATTTTTTCATGGAACCATAATAGATGTGTTCAAATATCTTTTCATTTAATTCTTTTGCTTCATCTGAGTCAAATGGAATACCCATTTCATAAAATACGTTGGGTAATCCTTGAACACCAATACCAATGGGTCTATGCCTAAAATTAGAAGTTCTTGTAGATTCAATAGGATAATAATTATTATCAATAATATTATTTAAATTAAGTGTCAGAATACTTGAAACTTTTTCTAATCCGTCGAAATCATAAGTAGGTTTAATATAATCATATAATTCTAAGAATCCACCTAGATATTTATCATTAACATAAATTTGTGGTATAACATTAACTAAAATTCCTTCTTTATCATCAATGGACATATATAATTTATTTCTTTCAGATTGTTTATCTAAAATAATTTCATTGTATAAAATATTTCTATTTTTCAAAATATTTTTAATATAATCACATTGATTACAATCTGGTTTAGAATAAATAGTTATTTTATCTTTAGAAAAATCTTTATTAACAATAAATTTAGGTAAAGAAATAGATGCCAAATTACATACAGCAGTTTCATCTTTATTAGAATATTCAATAATTTCTGTACATAAATTAGAAGATTTAATAACACCCAGATTTTGTTGATTAGATTTACGATTACAAGCATCTTTAAATAAAATATAAGGCATGCCTACTTCAATTTGTGAAATATAAATAGAATGCCAGATTTTTTGAGCATCAATGGTTTCACCTCTGCCTTCTTGTTCATATCTGGTATATAATTGTTCAAATTCTTCTCCATAACAATCTGATAAACCTGGACACTTATCAGGACACATTAAAGTCCAATAACCTTTATCTTGAACTCGTTTCATAAATAAATCAGGAATCCATAGAGCATAAAATAAATCCCTTGCTTTTTCAAGTTCATTGCCATGATTCTTTTTTAGCTCTAAAAATTCCAGTATATCCGCATGCCATGGTTCTAAATAAACAGCAATTGAACCATTTCTTTTACCTCCACCCTGATCAACATAACGTGCTGTATCATTAAAAACTCTTAACATGGGTACTAATCCATTTGAAATTCCGTTAGTTCCTAGAATAGGTGATCCGGCTGCACGAATATTATGAGCATGTAATCCGATACCTCCAGCATGTTTTGAAATCAATGCACAATCTTTCAGAGTATCAAATATTCCTGATATAGAATCTTCTTTCATTGATAGTAGGAAACAAGATGCCAATTGTTCATGATTAGTTCCAGCATTAAATAATGTGGGTGTAGCATGAATAAAATATTTATTAGAAATCATATTATATGTTTCAAATGCTAAATCTAAATTATTTCTATGAATACATAATGCTACTCTCATAAATAAATATTGTGGTGTTTCTCTAATAATGTGATTTTGTTTTAATAGATAACTTTTCTCTAACGTCTTGAATCCAAAAAAATCAATGAGATAATCACGATGTGAATCTATCTTTGAATTAATTAATTCAATATTATTATTTACTAAATCATATAAATATTTATTAATAACTGGTTTTACACCATTATTATATAAAATATCTATACATTCTGAAAAAGTATTGGGGCAACTTTTTTGGTGATTTGAAATACAGATGCGACTAGATAATATAGCATAATCTGGATGTGTTGTATATAAAGCAATAGAAATTTCAGAGGATAATTTATCAAGTTCACTAGTCTGTACATTATCATAGATTTGTGAACATACTTTTTGAGCAATGATAGTCGGGTCAATATTTAGTTTATATTTGAATTCTTCACCTATACATAATAACTTAACTCTATTTAAAATTTTATCAAAAGATACTTCTTCGCATGCATTGTTTCTTTTTTGTACTTTCATATTGTTATTCATATTAATATGTAAATATATTTTTAAGTGTAAATTAATAATTAAATATGTTCTATAATAAAATCTAATATTAAATTTGAAATATTTTATAATTATATATAAAAATGCTATTAGAAGAATATTTAAAACAAAAATTTAAAGAAAAAAACATAAATTTAGAATTGTATATAAAAATTCAGAATTTGGAATTATTAAAATATATTTCTAAAAAAGAAAAAATAGATTATAAAGAATTATGTAAAAAATACATTAGAGATAATCATTAGTTATCCATTGAATAACTTTATTGGAACACAGATTCAATATAATTTTTTATTTTATTGTCACCCTCCAGCTGTCTAATTTCACTGCTAATTTTACCAAAGAATGGCGCCATAGTTAATACAACTTGAATAATACTAACAAGTATTAATATTAATATGCTTTCGTATCCGCGACACCTCTTACACATAGAATAAACAAATGTAGCTAACAAGGTAGAATGAATAGTTAACATCAAATATCTGAACAATATTTGATTACGAGTTAACCCGATTTTTTTATATTCATTGTATGCTAAAAAGTTAACTAAAGTAGACGCGATAATTAAAAATATAATTACCCAACAAATAAGTCCGGGACCGCTTACTTTGGCACCATCTTCTTTCCAACAGTGATCAGTTAAACCAATACTTTCAAATAGATTATATTTATCAAATGGTCCGTCCAATTTTTTATCAATTGATTTACTAATTGAACGGTTTGCTTTTGAAACAGATTTTGATACTTTAGATGCTACTTTTTTGAGGGATGACATTTATATATTAATATATATAAAAAATTAATTAAATTATTAAATTATTATTTATATTGATCAGGTATTTTATTTAACCTTACCCATACATTACACATCCATTTTATACCTGATTTCGGTGGTAATCCAGCATGTTTTGAATTTTCTAATTTATCAATATTATTTTCATCCAAATTAAAGAACAATACAGCCTTGCCTTTTTCAGGTATAATTTTTTTATCTCTTAATGGAAAATATGTCTCGCCATCGTCAAAATCATCATTAAGGTATAATAAAAATGTAGCATATCTATTGCCACCTTTTTTTAAAAATTCTTGACACTTTTCTTCTTCATAACAAGCATCCCAATGTTCTTTATATAATTGTCCAGGTTGATATCTAACAACTTGTAACTGTTCAAAGTGATCCTTATCGATGCCTATAATATTAGATAATTTATTATATATATCTTGCACGACAACATATTTATCAGGTATGAAAACTTGATGACTAGTTCTAACATTGTTCATAACAGTGTTTTTTCCTCCGGGACCTATGACAGGTGATGGTTTAACTAATGGGTCGGCTATTTTAATTATTTCATTGATTTGTTTATCTGAAATAATATTGGGGTATTCATAAATTTTATTTATGTTGAATTTTTGCTTATTTACAAATAATTCTATTAATAACCATATAAATAATAATATTAATACCAGCCATACTAAATTACCATATGTAAAATATTCATACATTATATATAATTTAATAAAAAAAATTATAATATTAATATATATGTTGATTATTAATATTTTATTAATAATATTATTTTTTATAATATTATTTTATGATTTAAATTTAGTAGAAGGGCAATCAATAGGCGGCGAGAGTTATGATTATGGCAAAATATATAGTTTTTATAGTTTATTAACTGATCTCAATACTATCATTAGTAAAATCAGTATATCAAAATACTTGGGTTTTGATTTACATAATGCTATGAAATCACATAATAGTCTATGTTATGATGTAGATGAACCTATCTCGGACGAATTTAAGTATAAAAACATGCACGTCGTACAGACACTCGCACAGAACAAGAAAACAATTTTAAAAAATGCTAAAAAAAGTATAATTAATACAGAAAATACAATTAATAGTTTTTTATCACCTTTTAAATTGGAAATAAAAGGTGGATATGATACATCTAATACATCTAATACTGATGAACAAATATTAGATAATGATGATGAATCTAATATATGTTCATTAGTTGATACTATATACAGTAACAATGGTGTGTCAGGATCATTAGTGAAAAGCATAACAGATGAATATGGTAATTGTTTTACACACGAAGAGGATGGTAAAAATAAATTTAATGAATTATGTGAACAATCTTGTTATTTACAAGAAGATAAATTAGAAGTATGTAATGAAACTAGTATAGATAATTTAAAAAATTGTGAAGATTATTTAAAAATTGTAAATCATCATAGAGAATTTATACATATAAAAAAAGACAATGGATTATATTATAATTGTGTCCCTAATACCACTCAACCCGATTACCATTATGAAGAAAAAGCATGTATACCTAAAAATAATATGTGTAAATCAAAATTTATAAATCCCGTTGAAGATGGTGGCGACTGTAATACTTTTGATACAACAAACATGGTTGGGAAGTGCGAAGATCATTATATGTTTGATTCGGGACATTATTATAATTGTCAAAAAGATAATACTAATCATAAAGATGGCGCCCACGCATGTACTAAAAATCTAAAAATACATTATAATAAACCTTGTATAGATACTAGTAAAATTGATATAATGGATTATGAATATTGTAATTTTCAATACACTTAATTATTTTTTTAATTTTTTTAAAACATATGTAGTTTTAATTACCCTATTATTTAAAATGTTTTCCATACAAGAATCTATTTGCTCTGATTGATCCCCTAATGCTTTCTCTAATTCGATTCTAATATAGTTTTTAGATAATGTAGATTTGGTTTTCCGCTCAGAACATCTTAATTTACCTGATTCAGTATTTAAATCTGATATATTATATTGAACCATAAATTTAGTAATCTCAGGCATTATTTCTTTTTTTGATTTCTTTATATCCTTTATTTGATTTTCTAGTTCGCTCACTTGTTTATCTATCATTAACCAATGTTTAACTTTCTCTTTAAAATATTGTAATTCATTTGGTGGGATTTCTTGGCCTAAATTCATACTCATAATTATATATTTATGTTTAAATTATTTTCATTTTTTATCCAAATAATATCCCAATCCTTTATCACCTTTTCCATATTTATAACCTTTTCGTTCTCCTTGAAACGTGATACTCGGGATAAATATTAAGATAGATTTCTGTTGATTCATAGGAGGTTTTGTTTCTTTGGATTGTTCATTCGAACCAGAATCATTTAATCTATTAGGTACATTTTCAATATATTGTTGTTTCATATAATGTTTATAACCCATATATAATATTATAAATACTAATACTATACCACCTACTATAATAAATTGATTATATTCTGATGATTCTTGTAAAAAACTATCCATATTTTATTTAAATATAAATTATATAAAAATAATTTAATAATAACTTATAAATGGTACGATATGGTGAAATCAATGATCATAACAATTTCAATAATATATTTATTAACACTATAAATTTAGTATCATTTATTTCAAGATGGCCTATTAGATTTCTTAGTATATTTACACCAAAGCGTCCCCGTCCTTTATTATTAATAAGCGGTAAATCTAGATTATATTAATAATATTTAAAAAATTAAATTTAGTATTATTATAATGTTAAGTTGTATTATGTTCAGAATGAACCATAAAGAATATAAGAAAAATAATAATAATAATAACACTAAAGTTATAGATGATAAATCTAACAAAGGTTCTAAGATTGAGGAGTGCCTGGCATGGGAACCTATTATAGAAGATAATAGAAAAACTCCAATATTAAATATAGTAAATAAAGAATATATGAGATTAGAAAAAATTAGATTAGAAAAAGATAAATTAATATATTTACAAGATACATGTGAAAACGACCACAACGATATTATATATTATCGGAATTTATATATTATGGAAGAAGATAAAATCAATAAACAAATATTAGAATTATTACAATATTTAAAATAATAAATATTCAAATATTATATATGAATCATCAATATATAGAAATAGTCGGTGATACTGACAATTTTTATAATTTAAATAAATTGAATGATAATGAAACTAAAACTGATATTGTTTTACATAATGAATATTATAATGGGATGGGGTTCTCTATATTTATGTGGATATTGATTTTAGCATTATGTTTTAATTTCTGTAAAGCTATACAATCTCATAACGCCCATATAGAGTATCAAAGACATAGATTAAATAATATTAATACTAACCCTAATAACGACTTACCTAATTATACTGTAATTCAAAACAAGATAATTAAAATAAAAGAATATGAATTTAATAATGAATTAGAACATCACGATAAATGTTCTATATGTTTAGAAGATTATGAAGAAAACGATGTAATAAATGTACTAAAATGCGGACACAAATATCATGATAAATGTATAGATGAATGGATAATTACCAATATTAATTGTCCATTATGCAGATTATCTATTTGAACATTTTTTATAAAAATTTGAATAGTTTATAATTAAAACTTAAAATCTTTTATAAAGTTTATTATATGGAACATGAAAAAGAAATTGATTCTTGTCCGATATGTTTGGACGAGATTGGAGAAAAAAATAACTGTGTAACCGAGTGCGGTCACAAGTTTTGCTTGAAGTGTCTATCTATAGCATTGCAAGGTAACAATACATGTCCTATGTGTCGCGCTGAATTAGTAAGCAAATCTGAAGACGCGATTGAAAACGAAAGACTTAATGATCTGACACTTATATTTGCCAGAGAATCATGCTCAAATCGACGAGAAATTAAGAGGTACAAAGACATATACGTGAGATCTATGATGAAAATACAAGAAGGAACAGTCATTCAAGAACAACTAAAAAAAGATGTAGCACATAGATCATTGATTATTAAATTAAAAAATACAACCCCAGACGAATGGAGGAAAAGGTGGAGATTAATTTCACGTCTTGCTGTTATTGGTCTGGATTACAAACCATCGTTCTTATTATCTAAGTAAATATATTCCCTCTATTATGTAGTTTCACCCTCTCTAATTTTTTTGTTATATCATTCAAATCATTTGTAGGTAATTTCCAGATAGTCTCGTGTTGTTTAATTGTCTTCTTCAATTTAATATTTTCTTCTTTCAATAAATTGTATGAAGATAAAAGTTCTTTATAAGTCATTTTTCTTTCGGTCGAGTAATGAATATAATCCATTTATTATAATCTTTTTATTTACTTTTAATAAATATATATTCAAATTTAAAAACACATTATACATCCACCTTTATCTTTTTTTTCAGATAATTTATCCCATTCAGTAATGGTGTAATTATCTGACATACTTAAATTACATCTGGCACATATTGGCTTAATATTATTAACATCTAATGTTCCACCTTTAGATTCGGGTTGATCATGTCCTACATGAAAATCAAATGGATTTATTAGATTTTCACACCAAGATACATAACATTTATGTTCAAAACTCTTACCAAATGATTGTATCCAACATTGTTCACGAATTGCTTTAGGAATGTTTTGTTTTTTATAAGTTTTCTTTTTAATACAAGATTTTTTAACAATCTCTTTTGTTCTTGGCATTTATATTAATACTGAATTTAGTTTTATATATTAAATTACTTTCTAGTTTTACTAAATATTTTACAATAATATTTATTTAGTCCGGCAAATTCATAAAAAAGGTGTAATAAAAAACCTATTAAAAATAATGATGCGAACATTGCTAAATTCCATATAAACTTAGTAGATCTCCCTGATATTGTTGCCCAAGTATATGTTACAATTGTTCCCATAATCATTACTGATATCCCAACTATTGCTGCTTCAATTATTAATTGTAAATTATAATCCATTTATATAAATATATATTAGAAAAAAAAGTTATTGTTTTTTGTCTATTTTATTTTAAATTGTTTTTTGTTTATATTGTTTTATACTGTTTTTTTGTTTTTCAAAGGTTGTTTATTGTTTATGACCCAAACATTTGTAAACAGTGAGGAGACGCCTTCGTTTGTTGAGGTTGGTATCTCGAATACAATGAGTGCAAAAACCTGGATCATTATGGTCCCACTGATGGTGAGAGTACGGACGAGGTTTTGATCCTGGAACATATGAAGGTGATGCAAAGTGGCAATGTAGAAAATCATCTGTAGTTAAATCAGACCGTTGACTAAATGAATCTCCGGACCCGGTCAGGGCATGTTTCAGGTCCAAATCGGAGTGATTATTCACACCATGGAAACATATCCCTTGGTTATCAATATGTCTAATGGGCCCTTTCCCAAATTCACTGTGACTAATAAGCGAAATCGTGTCAGAGAACTGTTCGCGAAACAATGTTTCAGGTTCATCTGTCTTGGCAACACCACATGTCACGCCGCTCTTTGGTGTATAACTATAGAATGTCGGCAAACCAGTTATTTGATCGTATGATGCGGACATATTGTGGTTGTTTGTAATATGTATGTAATTAAATAGATTGATTCTATTTGTTGTATGAATAAATTTAAATAAAAAAATCAAATTTATTCTGAGAATAGAAAAAAAAGTTATTGTTTTTTCGTTTTTTTATTTTAAATTGTTTTTGTGTTTATTTGTTTATTTGTTTTTTTGTCTATTTGTTTATTTGTTTTATATTGTTTATTGTTTTTTAAGTTTATTTGCCCAACCACCTTTACCATACAGTGTTGGGTATGCTCTTGCCAACTCGTTTTTTCTCCAATTACCTACATTCTTATACAATCTTGTATGTTCACATGCCTTGGCGGCTTTGTAATGAGCAGCACCTCCATACTTTTCCACGAGTTTGGTATACATCTTTTTAGTAGAATATTTTTGGTGTTCGTCCAGATTACACATTTGTATATAATGTCTGAATTCGGGCCAAAATTCCTCTTTTCTCATATCAAATGGTACAGGGTTAGAAGAATGCCACACCTCTTCATGTGAGTAACCAGGGGTCCGCTGTGAATGTATAGTATACTTTTTATCGATACCCCTAAATCCTGGGCGTAGAAGGTCTCTCTGTACACAAAGAATAGTACAATTACATTCGTACCCGATTATTCTTTGATACCTCTCCATACGATTTTCCCGCTTACCGCGTTCAAGAGTAGGTGTGTATAATGTTTTGGCAACATCATAATACATGCTATCATTCGAACCAAGATTCCCACCCAAGTCCTTGGTATACAAGGTATTGATTGGAATATCTTCCGAATTATGCACGTGCAACAAATTAATGGTAACAGGACACACCGGGATTTTCACAGGGAGGGATACACTTACAATCCACTGATGACATTCTAGAGGAATATCATAGTATTCCAACAGACATCTAACACACTCCCACGGATCTCGCGCATTCAAGAACTTCCAAAGTATCGAATGAGTCATAATAAGAGAAACTTTTTTACAGGACCTCTTATTATGACCACTGATACCACAAAGAGAACAAGGCATATACTTTGCTTAAATGTCAATCAAGTTATTTTTAAGATTTTTTAAAAAAAAATTCAAATTTATTCGGAGAATAGAAAAAAATTTTTTTTGTCTATTTTATTTTGTAATTGTTTTTCCATTTATTTGTTTTTATATTGTTTTTCGTTTATTTGTTTTATATTGTTTGTATTTAGTATGGCCATCCGTCCGTATAGCAGGAGAAGGTGCCGTCATCGTGATCACATTCAACGATATATGGCCAGCATCGTGGTTTGATTAGACCATACAAATGATGCCAGAGCGCCACCATCTCGAGGCGACCAAATTCGATTTCGTGCTCTAGGTCCGAACAGGATATGTCTTCCTTGGTGTGTTGACCACGGATTGCTTTTAGCTCCGCTATCTTGTTGTGGTTCTTGGGTTTGGTAGGGTGCTTCGGCGACACACGTGTGCGAGTGGGTGATTTCTTTTCAGGGGATTTCCGCTTATTCCTGCGGTTCTGGCGGACAGAACACCCTTGTTTGGCATTGTAAGTCATTGTTCTTTTGAGTTCTTTTGAGTTCTTTTGAGTTCTTTTGAGTTTGAGTTTGAGTTGGTTTGAGTTTGAGTTTGAGTTCAATTTACTTTGTTATATACATTTATTTAATAACAAAATCAAATTTATTCTGTGAATAAAAAAAA
>Ga0115568_10000739_pt1 | contig 23901 bp, 20 predicted proteins | sample COGITO_mtgs_1204_FD_87296 | JGI IMG/M metagenome (GOLD analysis project Ga0115568, IMG submission 87296) | Pelagic marine microbial communities from North Sea - COGITO_mtgs_120426 | ecosystem: Environmental > Aquatic > Marine > Epipelagic | place: Germany:Helgoland, sampling site Kabeltonne...
ATTTTGCAGATAATATGGGTTTAGAGGTTACTAGTTTAACAACAGATTTTTCTTACTCTAAAACCGCAATGCATTTTAAAAATACCAGATTGAAAACAAGAAAATCTCATATTAAAGCAGATATTGATTTCACCTACAAAAGGAAAGATTTGGCATCATTTAATGATAAAGTAAATGTTAAAGCAATTTTTGATAAGAGTAAAATTGCAGTATCAGATTTAAACAAATATTATAGTGAGTTAAGTGGTAATGATGAAGTTAATTTCTCAGGAAACTTAGACGGAAAATTAAATAATTTTCACTTAAACAAACTTAGTTTAAATTCAAAACAAGGCATTAAAATAAATGGAGATTTAGAATTCGTAAATGCAGTTAACTTTGAAAGGGGGTTTGTTTTTAAAGGCGATCTAAAAAATGTTACCGCCTCTTATAATGAGTTAAAAACAATATTACCTAATGTTTTGGGAAAGAGATTGCCAACAGAATTTAGAAAATTCGGAGAATTTACGGCTGAGGGTTTAGTGCATATTACTTCTGAACAAATTGATGCTAAAGTAAATTTAAAATCGAAAATAGGAGGTATTGTTTCAGATTTACAAATCTCTAACATTGATGACATTGATTATGCGAGTTACAATGGAGAAGTAGAACTGATCAAATTAAATATTGGTGTATTATTAAACAATCCCTTATTCGGGAAAACCTCTTTAAAAGGTGATGTAAAAGGAAGTGGTTTTAAATTAGAAAACATTAATACTTCGTTTAACGGTAAAGTTTCTGAACTCAATTTTAAGAATTATACGTATAATGAGATTGATGCAAACGGGCAATATCAAAACAATAAATTTGATGGAGATTTAAAAATTGATGATGAAAACTTTAAAATGAACTTTACTGGTTTGGCAGATTTATCATCAGAGATAAATAAATTCGATTTTAAATCTGATATTGAATATCTTGATTTAAAAGAAACAAATCTTTTTACAAGAGATAGTATTGCTGTTTTAAAAGGACAAGTTGAATTAGATATAGAAGGAAATACGTTCGATGATATTACAGGAAAAGCAACTTTCAACAATATCTTGTACACGAACCAAAAAGAAGAATATATTTTTAAAGAATTTGATATAACCTCCTCTTTAAAAAATAATGTTAAGAGAATAGAAGTGTCTTCTAAAGACATTGCAAATGGTTACCTTTCTGGTAATTTTTCTTTTTCAGAATTGTTACCAGTTGCTCAAAATGCTTTGGGTAGTATTTATACAAATTATACTCCTTATATTGTTGAACCAAATCAATATTTAGATTTTAATTTTACTATTTATAATCAAATTGTCACAGTATTTTTTCCTGATATATCTATTGATGATAATACGAAGGTTAAAGGAAGAGTAAAAGCGAATCAAAATCAATTAAAATTGACTATTTCATCACCTAAAATTGATGTTTATGGCAATGAGATAAAAGATGTTTTGTTAAGAACAGATAATCAAAATCCACTTTATAACTCGCATTTAACAGCATCTGAAATCAATACAAAATATTACAATGTTTCTAAGTTAAACTTATTGAGTTTAAATCAAAATGACACTTTGTATTTTAAATCTGTTTTTGCGGGGGGTAAGAAAAAAAATGAAGATTTTAATCTCGATTTTTTCTATACATTTAATCCGGAAGGAAAATCTGTAGTTGGTTTAGAAAAATCATCTTTTAAATTTAAAGAGAATGTTTGGGATATTAATCCCGATGAATTAAACGCCAATAAAGTTACCTTCGATTTAAAATCAAATGATTTTAAATTTAGTCAATTTAAATTAGTTTCGAGAGAGCAAAAAGTAGCGTTTTCGGGAAGTTTAAAGGGAGAATCAGAAAAAAAACTATTCGTAGATTTTACCAAAGTCAAATTACAGAGTTTTTTACCTAAAATAGATAGTTTAGCTTTGAAAGGAGTTTTATCGGGTAGTTTAGATTTTGTTCAAAAAGATGAAATATATAGTCCTCAGGCATCACTATCTGTAAAAGATTTTCAAGTAAACGATTTTAAACAAGGGGATCTTTCTTTAAAGGTAAAAGGAGATAATTCATACGAAAAATATAAAGTAGATTTATCTATTGATAATGAAAAAGTTAAAAGTATTGCGGCTTCTGGTTCTTTAGATTTTTCAGAAGAAAGACCTTTAATAGATTTAGAGGTATATTTAGAAGAATTTGGTTTGAAGGCCTTTAGTCCTCTTGGTCAAGATGTTTTGTCCTCTATTAGAGGGGCTGCCTCTGGCGATTTTTATTTACGAGGGTTTCTAGGAAATCCAGAAATGGAAGGAATATTAAGCCTGAAAAATGCAGGTTTAAAATTTCCTTATCTAAATGTAGATTATGATTTCGAAGGAGAATCAATAATTACGCTGCAAGAACAATCTTTTATTTTCGAGAATTTTTCTTTACTAGACACAAGGCATAACACAAAAGGTATTTTAGTGGGCAGCATTTCTCATAAAGACTTTAATAAATGGTTCTTGGATATTAATATTGAAGCTGATAACTTGTTAGTTTTAGATACTGAAAATACAGAGGAAGCATTGTATTATGGTTCTGCATTTATTGATGGTAATGCAAGTATAACGGGTTTAACCGATCAGTTAACAATCGATATTAATGCTAAAACAAAATCTGGAACCAATTTTGTAGTTCCTCTTAAAGACATTGAAACTGTAGATAATTATAGCTTAATTCATTTTAAAACTAAAGATGCAGCGGTTAAAAAAAATCAGAATGAAATTGCTTTAGAGGCAATAAAAGGACTTTCGTTAAATATAAATTTAGAGGTAACTAAGGATGCAACTGCTCAAGTAGTAATTGATGAAATTTATGGTAGTCAATTATCGGGTAATGGTTCGGGTAATTTGGATATTAGAATAAATACACGTGGTAAGTTTGAAATGTATGGAGATTATACAATAGACAATGGTGTCTATGATTTTAAATATGGAGGAATTGTGAATAAACCATTTTTAATACAAAAAGGAGGTGCCATCTCATGGAATGGAGATCCTTATGCGGCAAATTTAGATGTAACAGCTATCTATAAGGCAAAAGCAAATCCAGGAGTACTTTTACAAAATTTTAATTCAAATAGAAAGATTGAAGTAGATTTAGTTACCAAAATTACTGGAGGGTTATTTAGTTCTAAACAAGATTTAGACATACAATTAACAAATGTTGATCCTATAATTGCGAGTGAGCTAGAGTTTATTTTAAATGATAATAATGTAAACGAGAAAACAACTCAGTTTATATCATTACTGGCTTTTGGCAATTTTGCAAATCCAGATAAAGTAGATTTTAATGCAGGTGAAACTATTTCAAATACTGCCTCTAGTGCAGTTGCTGCCGCTTTTTCAAGTCTCTTGAATAATCCTAATGGTAAATTTCAATTAGGCTTAGATTATCAGCAAGGAGATAGTGGTAATGATATAGAAAGTTTAAATGTTGATAATCAGGTTGATGTTTCTGTAAGTACTCAGGTAAGCGATAGAGTTATTATTAATGGAAAAGTAGGAGTGCCTGTAGGAGCCCAAACTCAGTCTAGTGTTGTCGGTGAAGTAAAAGTTGAAGTATTATTAAATAAAGTGGGTAATTTTAGAGGAGTTATTTTTAATAGACAAAATGAAATACAATACTCAACAGAGGAAGAAGGATATACGCAAGGTGTTGGACTTTCTTATCAAGTGAATTTTAACACACTTTCTGGTTTATTAAAGAAAATTAATAAACAAAATAAAACAAATAAAACAAAAATTAAGGCAAAGAATATTGTTATTATTGATTCCATCAAAAAGGTAAAAAATGGTATAATTAATTTTGAAGGAAATTAATAATTTTTACTTTTAATTTTTAATGTATTTTTTTATTTAGATGGTTGTTTTTGCTTTAAATAAAATTACAAAATAAGAGCTAAGACCTTAAAAAATAAACACTAAAAAATTATTTTTTTTTCACTCATACATACGGAAATTAGCCTAAAACGATTTCGTAGTTTTATTATTTTAAATGGTTATAAAGCAGTAATTTTACAAGATAATTTATGAAAAAAATCAAAAAAATAGCAGTTATGACTTCTGGGGGAGATGCCCCTGGGATGAATGCAGCAATTCGAGCTGTAGTTAGATCTTGTGCATATTATAGTCTAGGTTGTGTAGGAATTTACAGAGGATACGAAGGGTTAATTGAAGACGATATTGTGGATTTAGGAGCAAGAAGTGTCAATAACATAATAAATAAAGGAGGAACAATTTTAAAATCGGCTAGATCTAAAGAGTTCAGAACTAAAGAAGGTAGGAAAAAAGCTTACGAAAATTTAGTTCAACGCGAAGTTGATGCTTTGGTTGTAATTGGTGGTGATGGTTCTTTTACAGGAGCGGTTACTTTCAATGAAGAGTTTGGTTTTCCTGTTGTTGGTATTCCAGGTACAATTGATAATGATATTTTCGGCACAACACATACTCTAGGTTATGATACAGCTTTAAACACAGCAGTAGATGCAATAGATAAAATTCGAGACACAGCGTCTTCACACAATAGATTGTTTTTTGTTGAGGTAATGGGGCGCGACGCTGGTTTTATTGCTTTAAATGCGGGTGTTGGTGCTGGTGCAGAAGAAATCTTAATACCAGAGGAGGATTTAGGATTAGATCGAATGTTAGAGTCTTTAGAAAAGAGTAGAAGAGCTGGAAAGTCATCAAGTATTGTTGTTGTCGCAGAAGGTGATAAATCTGGTAAAAACGTTTATGAATTAGCTAAATATGTTGAAGAGAACTTACCAGAATATGATGTAAGAGTAAGTATTCTTGGTCACATGCAAAGAGGAGGTTCTCCTTCTTGTTTTGATAGAGTTTTAGCAAGTAGATTGGGAGTAAAGGCAGTAGAATTACTATTAGATGGTAAAACAAATTTAATGGTAGGTTTAAAAGATAATGTAGTAATAAGTACAGATATAAAAGAAGCAATTTCTGGTGGTCATTCAATAAATTATGAGCTACTTAGAATTTCGGATATTATAACAACATAAAGAAATTAAATAAAAACTAATAAGATGATTAAAATAGGGATTAACGGGTTTGGTAGAATTGGGAGATTAGCATTCAGGTCTGCAGTAAATAGAAAAGATGTACAAGTAGTAGGTATTAATGATTTATTAGAAGTAGATTACCTAGCTTATATGTTAAAATACGATTCAGTTCATGGAGCTTTTGATGGAACTGTTGATGTAAAAGACGGTAAATTAGTTGTTAACGGAAACGAAATTAGAATTACAGCAGAAAGAAACCCAGCAGATTTAAAATGGGATGAAGTTGGTGCAGAATATGTAATTGAATCTACAGGATTTTTCTTAACTGAAGAAACTGCAGGAAAACATTTAGAGGCGGGTGCTAAAAAAGTAGTTTTATCTGCTCCATCTAAAGATCATACACCAATGTTTGTTATGGGTGTAAATAATACAGAATTAAAAGCTGATCAACAAATTTTCTCTAATGCATCTTGTACAACGAACTGTTTGTCTCCTATTGCTAAGGTATTAAATGACAACTGGGGAATCTCAGAAGGTTTAATGACAACTGTACACGCTGCAACTGCAACTCAAAAAACTGTTGATGGTCCTTCTATGAAAGATTGGAGAGGTGGACGTTCTGCTATTGGTAACGTGATTCCTTCTTCTACAGGAGCTGCAAAAGCTGTTGGAAAAGTAATTCCTGCGTTAAATGGAAAATTAACTGGTATGGCTTTCAGAATTCCTACTATGGATGTTTCTGTTGTAGATTTAACGGTTAAATTAGAAAAGCCAGCTACATATGCAGAAATTTGTGCTGCTATGAAAGCTGCTTCAGAAAGTGGAGCTATGAAAGGTGTTATAGGATATACTGAAGATATGGTAGTTTCTCAAGATTTTGTTGGAGATACTCGTACTTCTATCTTTGATGCTAACGCTGGTATCGCATTAAATGATAACTTCGTAAAAGTTGTTTCTTGGTATGATAACGAAATGGGTTATTCAACTAAAATCGTTGATTTGATTGAATACGCTGCCTCTTTATAATATAAATAATTTGAAAATAAAAAACCCTGATAGTTTAAACTATCGGGGTTTTTACTTTTTATGAAACACTCTTTCTGTAAAATGATAAAAGTATACTATTTAATTGCGATTGCGCTAATTTCTACATTTACAAACTTAGGTAAGTTCGCTACTTCAACAGTTTCTCTTGCAGGTGCAGTTTCTTCATTAAAGTAAGTTCCGTAAATTTCATTTATTTCAACAAAATTATGCATGTCAGAAATAAAGATTGATGTTTTAATCACGTTTTCAAAAGTCATTTTAGCAGCAGCTAAAACTTCTTTTAAATTCTCCATTACTTGTTTAGTTTCTTTTTGAATAGATTCTAAAACCAATTCTCCGGTTTTAGGGTTAATTGCTATTTGTCCAGACGTATATAAAGTGTTTCCAGTTAATACAGCCTGGCTATATGGACCTATTGGAGCAGGTGCTTTTGCAGTAGTTATTATTTTTTTCATGTAAATATATTTATTAAAATATCAATTATTAAATCTATTTGATCATTATAATTATAGGCGACAAAAGAAAGAATTAAAATACCCACTGATAATAACGAATAAAATTCAAGTTTTGTTCTTTTGTTATTTTCTAAAATTATTTCAATTTTTTTATTTTCATCAATATAATAAATTATACCAATTGAAAAAGGTGGATGTCTGTTTGGTTTTTTATGTATGCCAAATTCAATTTCTTGTTCAAAAATGCGCCCATTTCTATCTTTAAAACTTACAGTAAAATAATAAGTTGGGGAGTTTTCAAAATGATCATCCATTTGCGGACTTAATTCTTCTCTAATGTTAATTACTCTTGCTTGTTTTTTAAGACCAAAATTTTTTACTCTATTAATTTTATCAAGAGCTTTTATAGCTAAATAGATAATAAAAAACGCAAAGATTATAGGTGTTATAAACTGAAAAAGAACCATACTAAAACAGCCTTCTGTCTGGCGGCTTATTTTTATCCCATTTCAGGTCTGATAAAACAGAAGATTTTACACCAATAAAAAACGTGTATGAAGAATTTGTTCCAAAAGGAACCCAATTAAAGTTGAACTGCCAACTATCTAAATCTCTAGTGAAATTAAATCGAGAAAAGGTAAAAGCACCACCCTCAACATCATATCCAGAGGAATAACCCATTTTCCATTTAGGAGATAATTCTAAATTACCACTAAACATAATACTATGTACACCAATCCTTCCGCCATCAATACCGTTATTGTTATAATTTGCAGAGTATGCCAAATTTATAGACCAAGGTATGTCTGCGTTGTATAATTTTGTTTTTTTATTTTGTTCACCTTTCTCACTATTAATATTATTTTTTTGTCCAAACCTATCGGTTGGATTTATGTCTGCTCCAATAATGTCTCCACTATCTTGGGCGCCGTTACCATTGTTTTTAGAATTGTTCTTACTGTCTTTATCAAAATCTGCACTTGAAATGGAATAATTTGCTGTTAAATTCGCATTCGTTAATCTAAAAATATTTGGATTAAATTCATTTATTCTAGTTATTGCTCCATTTGAGGACTCTGCTACTTTGTAGGGGTCAAGAGAGCCATTTAAATTAACTGCTAATTTATCTTTAAATAAGCGTGTTCCTGCAGAAAAACTAATTGGTGACCAACGTAAACTATCGGCAGCAATGTTATAAGAACTACTGAAATTTAGATTATTTAATATTGTAATTTTTTCATCTTCTTCATCACTGTCGGGTTCTTTTGGAGCCACTTTTGCTTCTAAAACATTGTTTAGAGAAATTCCGATGGAATTACTCAGTCCAGAAGACGGACTGCCATAAATACCTTGGTCAAAAGCCGTATAATCTAATAAGTCTGTTGCATCTGCACTTTGTTGTACTTGTTGAATGTATTTGTCTTTAAAATCCGGTCTGTATGAATAAGAAACAGAAGGTCTAAAAGTGTGTCTTAGTGTTTTTAGTCTACCTTTTTTAAAATTAAAAGTTCCGTAAATATTTGTAGATAAACTAATTCCAGCATTGTATTCTCTGTAACTTTTAAATCCTCTTATGGTGTCGGTTACAATTACATTATCTGTGATGTCATATTCTTTTTGTATGTAATCAAACTGCCAAGTTTCTTCATAATTAACACTTGGTGATAAAGTAAAAAATTTAAAGGCTTTTATATTTGTATTTGTTCCAGTTTTATGTTGTAATCCAGATCTAGCTGTTTCAAACATTTTACTCGTAAAAAACTCATCATCGTTAGTATTAATTAAATATTGACCTTGCATTGTGTAATTAAACCCCATTTTTTGGATTGGTGTTTTCTGGACACCATTTTTTCCTGCAAACGGATATATTCTATTCATGTTTACAGTCAGAGATGGCAACGTCATTGTAATTTTCTCTGTATTTGTGTTTTGTTGATGGCTTGCTGTAAGATTCATGTTAAAAGGCGTGCCAACAAATGTTTTACTGTAATTGATAGAGGAATTAAGGGTGTTTGTTAATGTTTGGGAGACATTAAATTGATTTTGAGACTCTCTAAAAAATTTACTACTACCTAGATTTACAGATGCAGAGAATCTTGAGTTTGGACTAGCTTTTGAATCTTGACTATGCGACCATCTAATGTTGAATCTATTCGTTTTATTATAGTCATCAAAACCTCTAATACCATTAATATTGTTTTCAAAATTAAAACTAAAATTACCATTAAATCGATAACGTTTATTGTAGTTTGATGATATTCTTGTACCCCAACTTCCATTAGAATATACATCACCCAAAACAGTTAAATCCATATAGTCGCTTAAAGCAAAATAGTAACCACCGTTTTGAAAGCCAACACCTCTTTTACTACTACCCGTATCAAAGGCAGGGATTAAAAAACCAGAAACACTCGTTTCGCTTATCGGGAAATAGGCAAAAGGAAGAAAAACAGGAGTTGGGATATCTGCAAGAACTAAATTACTGGCACCTACAATTATCTTTTTGCCAGGAACTAATTTGGCTTTATTCGTCGTAATATAATAATCTGGTATTTTCTTTTCTGAAGTCGTGAATTTTATTTTTCTAACATAAATAGTAGAGTCATTTAAACGTTTTGTCTTTTCTCCATAGGTAAACATTTCACCTTGTTTGGTTTTTAATCCATAAATTAAAGCGCGTTTACTTTTGAAGTTGTAAATAATAGAATCCTGTTCAGATTCTTGTCCCCCTTGTTTGAAAATTGGGCGTTGTATGTAACCTGTACTATCAATTATTCCTTTTGCAAAAAGTTTGTTTTTTTTGTAATCTATCACAATTATACCTGCTTTTAAATCGATATCAGTGTAAGTAATGTGAGCTTCGTTATAAAGTGTTACCTTTTTATCTTTAGCATTCTGTATTGTATAATCTTTAGCAACATGTAAAATAATATCTTCTATAGTTTCTTTTGGTTTAATAGAATCTAAAGCAAGAGTATCTGTTTTTTTTAAGATTAAAGAATCTTTTTTCAGGATGTTATCTTCCTTAACGTTATCAACTCCTTTTTTATTTTTGGATTTAAGGTCTTGAGAAAAGCCTAATTCTGTTAAAAAGATAATGCAAATTAAAAGAATGTATGATAGGTTTGTTTGCAAGGCTATAAATGCTATTTTTGTATTAAGATTAAAAATATGGCTCAATATTTGAAGCACCAAATTTATAAAGCCAAAATTAGTTAAAATTTATTGATGAGATTTATAGAAAATCACAAAATTATTGGCAATGCAAGAAATATTCTTGTTTTTATGTGCTCTTTCATTTTTTTTATGAATGCATCATCAATACTAGGGCAAAAAAAATACGTAATTGTTATTGATGCAGGTCATGGAGGGAAAGATCCAGGTAATTTAGGGAATGGTTATAAAGAAAAGGATATTGCATTAAAAGTAGCCTTAATTGTGGGTAAAAAACTTTCGAAACAGAAAGATATGAAGATTCTTTACACAAGAAGTAAAGATGTTTTTATAGATTTATGGAAAAGAGGAGATGTTGCTAATCAAGCAAAAGCAGACTTATTTATTTCTATACATTGTGATTCACACACTTCTAATGCCTTTGGAGCAGGCACTTTTGTGCTGGGTTTAAGAGGAAATAAAAAAAATCTAGAAATTGCAAAAAGAGAAAATGCAGTTATTCTTTTAGAGGACAACTATAAGGATAAATACAAAGGATTTGATCCAAATTCCGCGGAATCCGTTATTGGTTTATCTCTTTTACAAGAGGAAAATCTAGATAAAAGTTTAGCCATAGCAAGTCTAATTCGAAATAATTTTGCTTTTAAATTAAAGAGAAATGATAGAAACGTAAAGCAAGATAATTTTCAGGTTTTACGTGAAACTATTATGCCAAGTGTTTTGGTAGAGTTAGGTTTTTTGACAAACAAGGAGGAAGGAAGATATCTCAATTCTAAAAAAGGTCAAGATCAAATGGGAAATGCGATTATAGAAGCTGTTTTAAATTATTTTGAAAATTTAAAATTAAATACTGTAACTGCTCCATTAGTTGAGAATAATGAATTAACAAACATTGAGTATAAAGTGCAGATTGCATCAGGAAAAAACAAAATTGCAATAAAATCATATAATTTTAAAGGCTTAAAGCAAGTAGAACGAATTGATGCAGGGAAATTTTATAGGTATTACTATGGAAATACCTCTAATTATAGTCAAGTAAAAAAATCTTTAAAAATAGCAAGATCTAAAGGATATAAATCTGCTTTTGTTGTATCTTTTCTTAATGGTGAAAAAATATCTGTTCAAAAAGCCATTAAATTGCAATAGTTTAGGAGGTTTCAACCAAAAATTATTAGTAATATTGTTATTAAATTTTAATTGATGTCGAAAGAATTAAAAATAGGAATTGTAGCCATTATCGTAATTGCTATATTTATATGGGGGTATAACTTTTTAAAAGGGCAAAATTTGTTTGATACAGATACTCGCTATTTTAAGGTTGAGTATGCCAATATTTCTGGTCTTACAAAGTCAAGTTTTGTAACCATAAATGGGTTAAAAGTAGGTAAGGTAGATAAAATAGATTTTAATAACGAACCGGAAAAAATGGGGCATTTAATTGTTCGGTTTTCTGTTGAAAAAGATTTTCCGTTTTCAAAAAACAGTATTGTTAAAATATATTCACCAAGTCCTTTAAGCCCATCAAATTTAGCAATTATACCTGATTATCAAGCTGAAAATGCTATTTCTGGTGATACTCTTAAAGGTGAAACTGAGTCTAGTTTATTTACCTCTATCGGAGAACGATTAGATCCTATTCAGTCAAAGTTAGAAAAGGTAATGGTTAGTGCTGATTCTTTATTTAAAAATGTAAACAATGTATTAGATTTAAGAACACAAAAGAGTTTAAGAGGATCTGTTCTTAATTTAGAAAGTACTCTTCAGGAAGTAAAGAGTATGATGTCGTCTTTTAATAGTTTAATCGATTCAACATCTACAGATTTAAAAAAGAGCATAAAGAATACGAGGTTAATTACCGAGAATTTTTCAAAAGTTTCAGATACTTTAGCGAATGCGAATATTGGTAGGATTATGAGAAAAGCCGAAGTTACTCTGAATTCAGCTAATGAAATGTTAGGAACGATTAATAAAGGTAAGGGAACAATTGGTAAGTTAGTTTCAGATGATAAGTTGTATAATAATATTGCAGCAATGTCGAAAGAATTAGAAAGCTTATTAAGAGAAATGAAATTAAATCCAAAAAGATTTGTACATTTTTCTTTATTTGGAAAAAAAGCAAAACCTTATACTCCAAATAAAGAAACATTATCAGAGAAGGGAGAAAGAGGAGAATAAATAATTTTTTATAAATTTCAGTGAATATGGAATATTTACCAAATATATTTTTTGCTTTAGCTTTAGCGTTGGGCTTTGGTTTTTTTGCGATGAACATTCGTAGGTTGTCCAGAAATATTAAATTGGGGAAAGATGCACACAGAAAAGACAAAAAACAAGAACGATTTAAAAATATGATGATGATTGCTTTTGGGCAATCAAAGATGGTTAAAAGACCTTTTTCAGGGCTCTTACACATAATAGTTTATTTAGGTTTTGTTATTATAAACATAGAAGTTTTAGAAATTATTATTGATGGTTTATTTGGCACTCATAGAGTTTTTAAAGGTGTTTTAGGAAACGGATTTTACGGATTTTTAATTGGTACTTTTGAAATTTTAGCGGCCTTAGTTTTTGTTGCTGTCGTCATTTTTTGGTTGCGTAGAAATGTGTCTAATATAAAACGTTTCTTGAGCAAAGAAATGAAGGGATGGCCAAAAAATGATGGGAATATTATTCTTTATTTTGAAATGGTTTTGATGACTTTATTTCTTGTTATGAATGCTTCAGACCTTCCTTTTCAACAAGTAGGAATGGGAAATCCAATAAGTCAGTTAATTGTGCCTCTTTTTGATGGATTTTCCTCAGAATCAATTCACATCATTGAAAGAACCGCTTGGTGGAGTCATATTTTAGGAATTTTAGTTTTCTTAAATTATTTATATTATTCTAAGCATTTACATATCTTATTGGCGTTTCCAAATACTTATTTTGCAAATCTCAGTCCAAAAGGACAGTTTAATAATTTAGAATCTGTTACTGCAGAAGTAAAATTAATGATGGATCCCGACGCAGATCCTTATGCAATACCAGAGGATGATGCAGAGGAAGCTGTGCCAGAAAAATTCGGTGCTAGTGATGTAACCGATTTAAATTGGGTGCAGTTATTAAATGCTTACACATGTACAGAATGTGGTAGATGTACCTCTTCTTGTCCTGCCAACTTAACAGGCAAAGAGTTGTCGCCAAGAAAAATTATGATGGATACTCGTGACCGATTAGAAGAAGTTGGAAGAAACATTGATGCTAATAAAGGAAGTTTTGTAGATGACGGAAAACAATTGTTAAACGATTATATTTCACCAGAAGAACTTTGGGCATGTACTAGTTGTAATGCTTGTGTAGAAGAATGTCCTGTAAATATAGACCCTTTATCAATTATTTTAGATATGAGAAGGTATTTAGTAATGGAAGAAAGTGCAGCGCCACAAGAGTTAAATATGATGATGACTAACGTAGAGAATAATGGAGCGCCTTGGCAATACAATCAACAGGATCGATTGAATTGGATAAACGAAGAGTAAATAATTGATTAATTCATAATTCAAAATTTTTAATTTATGATAGTACCAACAATGGCTGATATGATGTCGCAGGGGAAGCAACCGGAGGTGTTGTTTTGGGTTGGCGCAGCGGGAAGTTATGATGATAGAGCTAAAAAGATATCAAGAGCATTTGTAAAAATACTACATGAAGCAAATGTAGATTTTGCAGTTTTAGGAACTGAAGAATCGTCTACAGGTGATGCGGCAAAAAGAGCAGGAAATGAATTTCTTTTTCAAATGCAAGCTATGATGAATATTGAAGTATTAAATGGTTATGAAGTAAAAAAGATTGTTACTTGCGATCCTCACTCTTTTAATACACTAAAAAATGAATACCCAGGTTTAGGAGGTAAATACGAAGTTTTTCATCACACACAATTCATAAATAACTTAATTACTGAGGGTCGGTTAGAAATTGATAATACCACATTAAAAGGAAAAAGAGTTACGTTTCATGATCCATGTTATTTGGGAAGAGCAAATGACGTTTATGAATCTCCAAGAGAATTAATAAAAAGATTAGGTGTTAATTTAACGGAAATGAAACGCAATAAATCTTCAGCTTTATGCTGTGGTGCTGGCGGAGCACAAATGTTTAAAGATGCAGAAAAAGGTGATAAAGAAATTAATGTTTTAAGAACAGAAGATGCTTTAGAAACCAAACCAAATATTATTGCAACTGGTTGTCCTTATTGTAATACAATGATGACTGATGGTATAAAATTTAAAGAAAAAGAAGAACAAGTTTTTGTAAAAGACATTGCTGAATTAATTGCGGAAGCAAATAACCTATAAATAAATTATGAAGAAGATATCAATTTTAACTTTAACCCTATTATTAGTTTTTTCTTGTGGAAAAAAAGACGTAAAAAGTGGGAGTGAACAAATTAATGAATCTGAAGTAGAAGTCCCTGTTAATGAGGCTGATGAGTTAACTTCACCTGAATTAGAAGAGGAAATTCCTGTTCTTATTTTTACAGTCCAAATAGCAGCTCTAAAAAACCAGAGTGAAGACTTGGAATATATTGATGGCATAAAAGTCTATTATGAAAATGATCTCACAAAATACAGATTAGGTAATTTTGAAACCTATCAAGAAGCTAGAGAATTTAGAACACAAATTTTAAATGAATACAATGATGCTTTTATACAGGCATTAAAAAATGAACAACCAATTTCTATTTTAGAAGCTCTATAAAATATTTATAAGAGAAGGATTTAAAATTTCATGATATTTTAGATTTCAAAATATTGAAATGAACAAACTATTTTTCAAAGAGGAAGTAATATGCCAAATGTTATTTGCAAGTTGCATCAAGAAAAATTAAAATTCTTTTTGCTGATTACATGATAACTATAAAGATTTACAATCACTCATTATATATTATAGAAACCAGCACTGTTTCATGGATATAAAAAGTTTTATAAAGGCAGCAAGGTTGAGAACATTGCCTTTGTCAATTTCAGGTATTATTATTGGTTCGTATTTAGGTGTTGATTCTTTAAATTCCATTTCTCAAAGTAATCCTAGATTAGTTATTTGGATGACTCCAATATTTTGGTTTGCAATACTAACCACAATTGGTTTTCAGGTTTTATCAAATTTTGCGAATGATTATGGTGATGGGATAAAAGGTACTGATAAGAATAGAAAAGGAGAAGCAAGAATGGTGTCATCAGGAGCCATCACCCCAAATCAAATGAAGTCTGCAATGATAATTACGGCAATTATCACTTTAGTGATAGCTTTGTTGTTAATTTATTTTGCATTTGGACGAGAAAATTTTGGATTTTCATTGTTGTTTTTCGGTTTAGGAGTTTTATCAATAGTAGCAGCGATAAAATATACTGTTGGTAACTCTCCATATGGATACAGTGGTTTTGGAGATATTTTTGTTTTTTTATTCTTTGGATTGTTAAGTGTTTTGGGAAGTTATTTCCTTTATACAAAACATCTCGATTTTGAAATTCTTTTACCTGCAATTTCTGTTGGTTTATTAAGTGCAGCTGTACTTAACCTAAATAATTTAAGAGATAGGGAAGAAGATAAGAGAAACAATAAAAATACTTTGGTTGTTAGATTAGGAATCGAAAAATCAAAGAGATACCATTATTTTTTAATTTTTGGAGCATTAGTAGCTGCTTTAACTTATGTTTTGTTAGATTTTAAAACAATATATCAGTTTCTCTTTTTAGTTGCATTTCTTCCATTATTAAAGAATGTAAAAACAGTTTCACAGAACAAAATTCCTGCAGAATTAGACAGCGAATTAAAAAAAGTTGCATTAAGCACATTCTTATTTGCAATTCTTTTGGGAATTGGGCAAACTCTAGTATTGTAGAAATTAAATATAATTAAAGCATATGAAGATTACGTTTTTAGGACATTCTTGTTTTTCTTTAGAGATAAATGAAATAACGATTTTAATAGATCCATTTATTTCTGGAAACGCTTTAGCGGCTCATATTGATCTATCTAATTTAAGAGCCGATTTTATATTGTTAACACATGCGCATCAAGACCATGTTTTGGATGTAGAGGTTATTGCTGAACGAACGAAATCGGTTATAGTTTCTAATTATGAGATAGCCATGTATTATGGATCAAAAGGTTTAAATGTAAAAGCACTAAACCATGGAGGCACTTTTAAAACTGATGATTTTTCAGCGAAGTATGTGAATGCAATTCACACTTCTTCTTTCGCAGATGGCACATATGGAGGAGAACCTGGTGGTTTTGTAATTTCATCAAAAGATAAAAATTTGTATGTTGCAGGAGATACAGCTGTAACCATGGATATGAAATTAATTCCGATGTTACTAAAGTTAGATGCGGCTATTTTTCCTATTGGCGATACTTTTACAATGGGAGTAGATGATGCAATTATTGCAAGTAATTTAGTGCAGTGTAGCAAAGTAATAGGGTGTCATTTTAATACTTTTCCACCAATAGAAATAGATGTTAATGATGCGAAAACTAAATTTTCCTTAAAAGACAAAGAATTAATAATTCTAGAAATAGGAGAAAAAATAAACTTATAAAATGAAAAAAATCAAAATTATTTTAATAATAATTTCAACAATAGTAGTCGTATTTCTTCTAACAGGTTTATTTGTAAAAGAAACAACTTATAGAGCTGAGGTAACCGTAAATAAATCGATAAAAGAGGTTTTTGAAATTTTTAATAATTCAGAAAATATAAAAAATTGGGTTCCGGAGGTAAAATCTTTTGAGGTTGTAAATAATAATCCTAGTAAAACAGGAAGTGTTTATAAAATTGTTATTGATAATAAAGGACAAGAGGTTACAATGACAGAAAAAGTGATGGCATATGTACCAAATGAAAAGGTTACATTATTTTTTGATGCAGAAGGCATGCTGAAGCGTGATGACTATATTTTTAAAGAAAAAGATGGAGTTACTGTAGTTACATTAAATACAAGTTGTCAGAGTGACTCATACATATTGGCATGTATTTTCCCATATTTTAAGGGTACTCTCCAAAAGCAAGATCAATCATACTTAAATAATTTTAAAGCGTTTGCTGAAAAAGAATAATAATTTATTTTGATAAAAGCTAACTACAAAAAATACATCCTTAATTTTAAAAATCCTAGTGGAACATCGCGAGGAATTTTAAGGACTAAAGAAACGTGGTTTATTATTTTAGAAGAAAATGGTAAAACAGGAGTTGGAGAAACAGGTTTGTTTAGAGGTTTAAGTATAGATGATATTCCTAACTATGAAGAAAAGTTAATTTGGGTTTGTAAAAATATCAATCTTGGTTTAGAAAATTTATTAAAAGCTCTTTACGAGTTTCCTTCGATTCAATTTGGATTAGAACAAGCTTTTTTATCACTAAATAGTGAAGATAAATTTGAATTATTTCCTTCTCAGTTTACAAGAGGAGAAAAATCAATTCCAATTAACGGTTTGGTTTGGATGGGAGATAAAGAGTTTATGAAAAACCAAATTAAAGAAAAACTCAGTATTGGTTTTTCTTGTATCAAAATGAAAATTGGTGCTATAGATTTTGATACAGAAATTGAATTGTTAAAATCGATAAGAAAAGAATTTTCATCTAATGAAATTGAGTTAAGAGTAGATGCGAACGGAGCGTTTAATCCAAAGAATGCTCTAGAAAAATTAGAAATATTATCAGAATTAGAAATTCATTCTATAGAGCAACCTATCAAACAAGGTCAAATTAATGATATGGCTCAATTATGTGCTAAAACCCCTTTGCCAATTGCCTTAGATGAAGAATTAATAGGTATATTTTCATTCGAAGAAAAAAAGAAGCTTTTAAAGATGATTCAACCTCAATACATTATCTTAAAACCGAGTCTAACTGGAGGTTTTGCTGGTAGTAAAGAATGGGTTAATTTAGCAGATGATACTAATTGTGGTTGGTGGATTACTTCTGCATTAGAGAGTAATATTGGCTTGAATGCAATTGCTCAATTTACAGATACTTTGCAAAGCGATTTGCCACAAGGATTAGGAACAGGAGGTTTGTTTACTAATAATTTTGTGAGTCCGTTAGAAGTTAGTAGAGGAACACTGCAATACAATCCAAATCGAAATTGGAATTTTAAATTGATTTAAATACCACCTTACGCTCTGTCATAAGGTTTTAATTATACACATGAATTATATACAACAAGCATATACAGGAAAAATTAAATGGTTTCATTGGGTCTTTACGATATTGTTAGTGTTTTTTGGTTGGCAAGTTATAGGGGTGTTGCCTTTAATGGGGCTTGCTATTATGAATTCAGCAAATATGACTGAATTTACAAAGGCCGCAGAGGGTAATTTTATGAATTTGGGTATAGATAATAATCTATTTCTTTTCTTTATGATATTGACTTTTATATTTGGCTTAATAAGCCTTTTTGTAGGGGTTAAATATATACATAAAAGAACATTTACATCTTTAGTTACAAGCCGAAAATCAATAGATTGGAGACGGTTTTGGTTTGGTTTTATAACTTGGGGGATTATCGCATCTATAGTAATTTTTATAGGAATTAAATTATCACCAGAAAATTATGTTTGGAACTTTAAGCCGATCCCATTTTATACATTATTGGCAGTGTCGTTTTTATTTTTGCCTTTTCAAACTTCTTTAGAAGAGTTATTATTTAGAGGGTATTTTATGCAAGGTATTGGTATTTCTACAAGAAGTAAACATTTTCCATTTATTCTTATTTACATTTTATTGACTATAATTTCTATGATATTTTTATCTATAAATTTTGGTTATACTTTTTTTAATATGGGAATAGTTTTTACTGCATTTACTCTGTTAGTATTCTACCTATTTGAATTAAAATCAATATCGAAAATTTTTGAAAGTAGTATTAATATTAGTTTAGTAAACCTTTTTAATTCAAAGTTAACTCCTTTGTTAATTACTTCTGTTATTTTTGGTTTATTGCATGGCGCAAATCCAGAAGTTGAAAAATTAGGGTATATTTCTATGGTATTTTATATTGGTACTGGTCTCTTTTACGGAGTAACTACTTTAATGGACGAAGGAACTGAATTATCACTTGGTTTACATGCAATTAATAATATTGTAGCTGCTTTCTTTGTAACTACAAATTGGGCTGTTTTTAAAACTGATGCTTTGTATGTTGATACCTCAGAACCCTCTGTAGGTTGGGAAATGTTTTTCCCTGTATTAGTATTATACCCAATGATGTTATTCATTTTTTCTAAAAAATATGGATGGAAAAATTGGGTTCAAAAATTAACTGGAAAAATAGAAGAACCTACAAACATTATAGACGATTAGGGCATTTTAGATAATAATGAAGCTAAATAAATTTCATAAAAACTTTAAATTAAATAATTTATCATTTACCTCTGTTGATGAGTTGCTTATATATACTAGCGGTTTTTCTGATGAGATTTATCAATTTTTAAAAAGTTGGTTTTCTCAGGAAAATTTTATCTGTGTAAAAACTTCGGGTTCAACAGGTATTCCCAAAGAAATTAAATTGCTAAAAGTACAGATGATTAATTCTGCTTTTGCTACTAGTAAATATTTTAGTTTAATAGAAAATACTTCGGCTTTATTATGTTTACCAATAACTTACATCGCGGGTAAAATGATGCTAGTGCGATCCTTAACTTTAGGCTGGCATTTAGATGTTGTAGAGGCAAGTTCTAATCCATTAAAACATATTTTTAAAGAATATGATTTTTCTGCAATGGTTCCTTTACAATTAGAAAATTCTCTAGAGTCATTAAATCTTATAAAAACACTAATTGTTGGTGGTGGTGCTGTATCTTGGCCACTTCAGAATAAACTACAAGAAGTTTCATCAAAAGTTTTTGCTACTTATGGAATGACGGAAACAATAACTCATATTGCAGTGAAAAAGCTAAATAATTTTAATATTACCCCTAATTTTTATGAAATTTTGCCAAATATAGAAATTTATAAAGATGTTCGGAATTGTTTAATAATTAATGCCCCAGAACTTTCTAATGATATTGTTTGTACAAATGATATTGTTCATTTAATTTCTGAGACCCACTTTGAATGGGTTGGGCGTTTTGACTCAATAATAAATTCTGGAGGAGTTAAGTTGTATCCGGAAAAAATAGAAGCGGAACTCTCAAAAATAATTACTTCACGTTTTTTTGTTGCGGGTGTTTCTGATGTAAAACTTGGTGAGAAGTTAATTTTAATAATTGAAGGTAAATCTACACCAATAGAAATAAAGAACATGAATTTATCAAAATTCGAAATTCCGAAAGAAGTTTATTTCCTAAATAATTTTATAGAAACGGAAACAAAAAAGATTCAACGTAAAAAAACACTCGATTTAATTATACCTTAATCTCAATATAAAAAAATCTCATATAAATATTGATATGTTGCCATTAAATAAACCTGATGGAAGTTAAAAAATAGTACTTATTTATTTTAGGGGTTTAAGTTAGAGCAGAAATTAAGGTTTAGAGCTTGTTGTAAAAAAGACTTTTAATTATTCCATCTGAAAGTCCAATTTTAGGAACATAAATTTTTCGTGCTCCACTCCATTTCATTGCGGATAAATAAATTTTTGTTGCTGGAATAATGACATCAGCTCTATCTGGGTTTAAACTCAGTTCAGAAACCCTTTCATCAAAAGACATTTTTTTTAAAAATTGATACTGAGCATTTAGATAAATATAAGAAATAGGTTTTCCTTCAGTTCGTCCAGACATTTTAAATAGCTTATTAATGTTACCTCCAGAACCAATTAAGGATATTTTTTTTAATCCTTTCGTGTTTTTCTTTACCCATTTTTCTACATTGGCAAAAATCTCTTTGTTTACAGATTTTTTATTATTTAATAAACGAACAGTCCCTATTTTAAAAGATTTTGAGGTAATTATTTTTCCAGCAGAAAAAACAGTGATTTCCGTGCTACCGCCCCCAACATCAACATATAAATAAGAATCATTTCCTTCAATTAATTCATTTAAATCTGTAGAAGAAATGATTGCAGCTTCTTCTTTACCTCCTATAATATCAATTTTTACGCCTGTTTTTTTATGAATTTGTTCAACAACTTCTTTTCCGTTTTTGGCTTCTCTCATTGCAGAAGTGGCGCATGCTTTATATTTTGTTACGCCATGAACATCCATCAGTAATTTAAATGCTTCGATAGCATTAATCATTCTTATAATATTCTCATTACTTATAAGTTCGTTGACAAAAGCATCAGCTCCTAAACGAATAGGGACACGTATTAAAGAAGACTTTTTAAATTTAGGTTCTTTTTCCTCAGATATAATAACATTAGAAATTAGTAATCTAACTGCATTTGACCCAATATCTATGGCGCCGTATTTTTTAATTTCTAACAAACTACTTTATTTATGATTTTTCGGGAATTCTGTTATAAAAGTTTTCCCTTTTTTTATGTTTTTCCAATGTTTTTCTTCAAACTTAATTCCGATTACTCCACAAGTAGACACATGAGAAATAGGTATACTACCAAATTTATTTACGAATGAGTTGATGCCGTGATCGTGACTAAAAATAATTGCAGAATTAAAACCATCATCTAAAGCATTAACCGTTTTAACTAAATAGCCATCACTAAAACTGTATAGTTGTTTTTTAATTTTAAGGTTTGACAAAGGGTATTCTAGGTTTTCGCAAAAAATTACTGCAGTGTGTAATGCTCTGTTAGCACTGCTAGAAACGAAAACGTCTGGTCTGTCAATTTCTTTTGATAAAAATTTAGAGATTAAATGTGCATCTTTTATTCCTCTTTTTTTTAAAGGCCTGTCAATATCTTTTATTCCAGAATATTCCCAAGAAGATTTTGCGTGTCTAACAATGTATAAAGTTTTCATCCAATTTTAATTGTTGAGTGGTAAATATAGAGAATTTATGGTGCTAACCTTTCGATTTTCCAAGAAAAATCTTCGTCTAAAGTATATCTAATTCGATCATGCATTCTATTAGGCCTTCCTTGCCAAAATTCTATTGAAATAGGTTTTACTAAATAACCTCCCCAATGTTTAGGTCTTTCAATTTCATTTCCCTCAAACTTTTTTTCAAAAGTTTTTAAACTTTTTTCTAGTTCATCTCTAGAGTTTACAACTTTACTTTGGTTAGAAGCCCACGCGCCTAATTTACTTCCATTTGGTCTAGATTTAAAATATCTATCAGATTATTTTTTTTCTAAAATTTCTGCATTACCTTTTATAATTATTTGTTGTTCTAATGCTGGCCAAAAAAAAGATAAACAAATATTATTATTATTTGCAATTGCTTTTCCTTTTTCTGAATTATAATTTGTGTAAAAAATAAAACCTTCAGAAGTATACTTTTTTAATAGAACAACTCTGCTTTTTGGAAAACCATCTATGCCAATAGATGAGACTGTCATGGCGTTACTTTCATCTACCATTTGAGAATTATCTGCAGTTATAAACCAATTTTGGAATAATTCCATTGGGTTTTCTGGGCAATTACTTTCTAAAAGTTCTTGTTTTTCGTAAGATTTTCGGTAATTACTTAAGTCTTTAGACATTTAGTTTATTTTAATAAAGTAAAAATACAGAATATTATAATAGTACAATTACTGAAAATTAAAGTTTTCAGTTAATTTTATTTAGATGTTTTGCAAGGTAAACTCCAGAACTTACGCAGCCTTGTATTAAATAGCCTCCAGTTGGTGTATCCCAATTTAGCATTTCACCAATGCAAAATTGATTCTTTATTTTTTGCAATTGAAAATTAGTATCAACAGCGTCTAAATCAATTCCGCCAACAGTAGAAATTGCTGCGTCTAAAATTCCTAAAGCAGTAATTTCTAGTGGAAATTTTTTAATGTATTTTGCTAAAATTTCTGAATTTAAATAGTCTTCTTTTGAGATGTATATTTTTAATAAATCTATTTGAGAAGTGCTTAATTTCAAATCTTTTTTTAAAGTTTGTGTTGTATTTTTAAAACTTGAATTTCTAATCCTAGATGTAACACTTTCTGCTGAAAGCGTTGGTTTAAAGTCGATATAAATATGTGCTTTTTCTTCGGATTTTAATTTTGCTCTAATTTGTGGGCTTAAACCATAAATAGCATTTCCTTCTAAACCAAATTTCGTAATAATGGCTTCACCTTTTTGTATTTTGCCATCGCAAGAAATAGTAATATTTTTTAAAGGGCTTCCTTCGTTTTGGTTGATGAAATTTGGTTTCCAATCAACTTTAAAAGAACAATTTGATGCTTCAAAAGGAATTGTTTTTATTTCTTTTTCTTTAAAAGTATCAATCCAATTTCCATTAGAACCTGTAATTTTCCAACTTCCTCCTCCTAAAGAGAATACAGTGTAATAAGATGCAACTGTTTTATTATTTACTATGATATTATTTTTAGCATCCCATCCAGAAAAAGTATGATTGTATTTAAAAGAAATTCCTCTTTTTTTTAAATGATTTAGAATGGTATTTAAAACGGTAATTGGTTTTATACCTTTTTCGGGATAGACTCTTTTACTACTTCCTATAAAAGTGGGAATACCTATATCTTTTAACCAATCTCGAAAATTATCATTCGTAAAACTTGACAAAGAATCTTTTAAAAAATCACATGGTGTATAACGTTCAATAAAATTAGAAATCGTTTCAGAATGTGTTAAATTAAAACCACCTTTTCCTGCAACTAAAAATTTTCTACCAGCAGTTTTATTTTTTTCATATATCGTAATATCAAATTTTTTAGTATCGAGGAATGCAGCTAAAAGTAGAGAAGAAGGACCGCTTCCAATAATGGAAATTGTTTTTTTCATTCTATCGATGTATTTAACGTTTAGTATATGGCAAGTAGGACAATAGAAAGCGATAAACTTTCAGATTTTCTCTGAGCCAAAACGTTGTATTTTGTTTTTAATTTATTTATTCTTAAAAGCCAAATCAACGATTTGGCGGTATTGGTAAAAAGTACTGAACTTTGTTAGGCATATTTTTTTATTTTTTGCTCCATGTTATCCCAGATTTTCAATAGAGTATTTGTTCCTTTTGAAGCTATTTCATAATCTTCTTTCCCTTTTGATGTCAGAGTATATTTTTTTCCGATTTTACTTATTAATCCTTTTTCTGATAGC
>Ga0115568_10000743_pt1 | contig 23710 bp, 16 predicted proteins | sample COGITO_mtgs_1204_FD_87296 | JGI IMG/M metagenome (GOLD analysis project Ga0115568, IMG submission 87296) | Pelagic marine microbial communities from North Sea - COGITO_mtgs_120426 | ecosystem: Environmental > Aquatic > Marine > Epipelagic | place: Germany:Helgoland, sampling site Kabeltonne...
CAATTATGCTTACGACTCTTTGGGCAGAGTAATTCAAAAAACATATAATAGAGACGACAATGCAGGGCCTAACAAATTCAATTTCGAATTAAAAAAGACCTTTAGAATTGTATCGGAAGAATACCGATACCAAGAAGTATCACCTCAACAGCTTAAAAAGTTGCATTACAACAATTACAAACGGCCCTTTATGGAAGAAGTGCTAATCTGGGATAAAAATGGCTATTTAATAGAAATAACATCGAAGACAGTTATAGGCAACAGAAGGAGTAAAACTACCTTTGAATATGATGAACAAGGTCAAGTGATGAAAAAAACAGAATGGCCAAACCTTGACAAAATCACCAAATACGAAAACGATTACATTTACGATAAGTTGGGTAATCTAATTGAACACAACTTTCACAAAAACAGTGCGCATAAATTGCATCGGAAACTACTCTATAACGGTGCGACAATGCTTTTAGAAAGCCAGCTTGCTAAGGAAATGTCAACAGGCACCATTACCATTACGAAATACAAATACACATTTTACGATTGAGTGCTGTTTTTTGAAATTTTCGTTTGAGTCTTTTTACCAGCTACAAAATCTTTCAAATAAAAAGGTTCAAAATAGGCAACATCTTCAAATTCTTGATTTTGATACTTTGCAATGCAAGTAGGAATCAAACCAGAAACACTTGGTATTACTTCTTGGAAATATGCATTTTCATGCGTTAAATAATCTTTTGTTTTGGCCGAACCATCACCAAAAAAAAGACATTTACCCTTTGACAAATAGTCTAAATACGCGGAATCATCAACAATGAGGGCCTCAATTGCATTCATTGAATCAGAATTCGAGGCAAATACTTGTGTGAACACTTCCATCCTTCTGGCGTCTATCATAGGTATATAATAATCGTAGCCAGGAAAGGAAGCAGTTGCTTGGTTTGTTAAACTCTGCAGGGTTGTTACACCGATTAGTTTTGCGTCTGTACCAAAACAAAATCCTTTAGCCGCTGAGACACCAATTCTTAATCCCGTGTAAGAGCCAGGCCCCATGGATACACATACTGCATCAAGTTCCTCCCATTCCATTTTGGATTCCTCCATAATGTCATCTATATAAACGTGCACTAATTCTGCATGCTTGTAGTCGGCTCCCGTGTATTCTTTTGCAGCAATGCACTCCTTCCCATCGGCGATACCGACGGAACATGTTTTAGTTGCTGTTTCAATTAAAAGTATTTTAGCCATTATATCTTTGTTACTTTCACTTCTACACGTCTGTTTATTCGGGCCTCATTGTCATTTTGCGGATCGCTGAATATCAATTGATCCGCACCGTATCCTGCGTATGTAAGTCGACCTTCTCCAATCCCCTCTTCAATCAGGTAATTGTAAATTGATCTTGCTCTTTCTTTGGAAAGATTCTTATATACTTTTTTCTTATTTCCCAAGCCATTTACATGTCCCATTATCTCCACATTTATGCTGGGGTTTGCAATCAAAAAGTTTTTGATTCTTCTTAAATCTAAATACGAAGATTCAACAATAACTGCCTTGTCTGGCACAAACAATATATTTTGAAACTGTAACTTACTACCAATTTTTAATTTTTCAATTTGAAGTATTAGGGTGTCATTTTCTAACGCGTCTGTACTGTATTTTTGTATTAAATTAAGATAGTTTCGTTTTTCTATTTGGATCGTGTAATTTCTGTAACGACGAATTCTGCTAAGTACAAAAAGATTTTCTGATTGAAACACAGAGTCCCCTTTTGGAACATTCCTTATGTTTAAATCAACCCCATTGACAATCTCACCTCTCTCATCTACAATCTTAATAAGCAGGGTCGGAATGATGGGTTTTATTTCAGTTTTCAATTCAGGTTTAGCCAATGAGGCATCTATCGACTTGTCGTAAATGAAATCGGCAACAAATTTACCTTCAGCACCATAAGGCGCATCAATAAGGATAATTAACGCATCGTTCTCATTCACTTTTATGGAATTTGAAAACGAGGGACCTTCGCCAGCCCTTGCAAAATCTCTTCCTGCATTCTTCTTTAACCCAGTTAAGCTTCCTTTTTTCGGGTTTCGCTTTGCAAGATTAGACCGAACAGGTAAAATTCCATTCGAAATTGAATCACAAAAATGTGCGCCTTTTACTTTCCATATGGTAAAATCTAAATCATCGGTACCAACCGTCGGTTTCAATAATAACTCAAAATCAGTGGCCACGGAAAACTTAATTTTAATCCACAAAGAATTGTGCTCTTCCGTTGGAAAATAAGGATTTGATATCTCATTATCAGCTATTTCCAATTGTTTACCGTATCCCTTTGGCATTGAAAATTCATCCAACACGCCATCTTCTATAATCCAGGCATTATTACAATCACAATGCTGATCCAAATTTTTCACTTCCTCATTTTGAGAATACAAAAAAACAGGTGCAACGATTATTGCTATAAACCAAAAAAAATTAAATAGTTTACACATAGACTTGATTGGAAGCAAGATAATTATTCAGAATGGAATCACCATAATATTCTTCATCCACAATGCAACCAGGCAGAGCTTAATCAGCCAGATTCGTGGAAAGCCAAGTAGACATGTCTTCTAATTCCAAACCTTTTCGTAATGCAATGTCAGCTACTTGATCTTTTTGGATTTTCCCTAATCCAAAATATTTAGCTTCAGGATGTGCAAAATACCATCCACTAACTGATGCTGCTGGATACATAGCTAATGACTCTGTTAATTTGACACTGGTATGCTTTTCTGCATCCAGCAATTCAAATAGCGTTATTTTCTCTGTATGATCAGGACATGCTGGATAGCCAGGAGCTGGTCTTATGCCTCGGTAAGCTTCTTTAATTAAATCGGCATTACTCAAAGCTTCATTGCTTCCATATCCCCATATTTCTGTACGTACTTTTTGATGTAACCTCTCTGCAAACGCTTCAGCAAAACGATCGGCCAAGGCCTTCAACATGATAGAACTATAATCGTCGTGGTCCGCTTCAAATCGTTTTACGTGTTCCTCAATACCACCTCCCGCAGTTACCACAAATCCACCGATATAATCTTCCAATCCTGAGTCCTTTGGAGCAATGAAATCTGCCAATGATAAATTTGGAATTCCTGGTGCTTTCTTTAATTGTTGACGCAGATGTTGAGTGTTTGCCAATAATTCTGTTCTGGAATTGTCTGTATAGATTTCAATCTCGTCTGGTCCACATGTATTGGCTGGCCAAATTCCGATTACAGCATTCGCTGTAATCCAGTTTTCCTTTATAATCAGGTCAAGCATGGCATTCGCATCAGCAAATAGTTTGGTCGCCTCAATGCCAACTACGTCATCTTCTAGTATTTTTGGGAATCGTCCATGTAGCTCCCAGGTTTGAAAAAATGGTGTCCAATCAATATAATCGCGCAGCTCAGAAAGACTATACGATGGCAAGCTGGTTATGCCAGTAGTTAAGGGCGTGAAAAGTTGGTCCTTATTCCAAGAAATTTGTTTTTTATTAGCCACCGCATCCGTATAGCTTAAATACGATTTTTGATCTTTTTTCTTAGCATAGTTAACACGCACTTTTTCGTACTCATTATGCAGATTTTCTATATACGATTCTTTATTAGATCCAAGCAAATTTTGGACAACGGTAACTGATCTCGAGGCATCCAAAACATGTACCGTAGAACCGGTATATTTCTCTTCAATCTTAACCGCTGTATGCACTCTGGAAGTCGTTGCTCCGCCAATGAGTAAAGGGATTTTGAAATTGGACCGCTCCATTTCTTTTGCCACATGAACCATTTCATCCAAGGACGGTGTTATTAATCCAGATAATCCAATAGCATCGACTTGTTCTTCTACCGCTTTTTTTAGAATATCATTTGCCGAAACCATCACACCAAGATCAATAATTTCGTAATTATTGCAACCCAATACTACACCCACAATGTTTTTACCTATATCGTGTACATCACCTTTTACTGTTGCGAGCAAAATTTTACCAGCAGCAGCAAGTTCTCCCTCTTTTCCCTCTTCAATGAATGGAAGTAAATAAGCCACTGCTTTTTTCATGACTCTGGCTGACTTAACAACCTGTGGTAAAAACATTTTACCTGCTCCAAATAGATCACCCACAATATTCATCCCGTCCATCAATGGACCTTCGATTACTTGAATAGGACGATCAAAAAGATGTCTACATTCTTCTACATCTTCCTCCACATAATCAGCGATTCCTTTTACAAGCGCATGAGCAAGTCTTTCAGCAACTTCACTTTTTCTCCATTCCAGATTTACTTCTCGCTTTTTACCATCGCCCTTAACCGTCTCCGCCAATTCGAGTAATCGTTCAGTCGCATCTGGCTTTCTATTTAACAAAACATCTTCAACGTGATCTAGTAAATTTTTCGGAATGTTATCGTAAACTTCCAGCATTGCCGGATTGACTATTCCCATATCCATGCCTTCTTTAATCGCATGATATAGAAAGGCAGAGTGCATGGCTTCTCTAACTAAATTATTTCCTCTAAACGAAAAAGAAACGTTACTGACTCCGCCACTCACATGAGCGCCTGGTAAATTTTCCCTAATCCACCTTGTTGCCCGAAAGAAATCTAAAGCATTGTTATTGTGCTCTTCCATTCCTGTGGCCACGGGAAAAATATTAGGATCAAAAATGATATCTTGGGGAGGAAATCCTACTTTTTCAACTAAAACTTCATACGATCTTTTGCAAATTTCTATTCTTCTTTCATAATTGTCAGCTTGACCTTTTTCATCAAATGCCATGACAATAGTTGCGGCTCCGAAGGCCTTTATTCTTCGAGCATGATTGACAAAAACATCCTCTCCTTCTTTTAATGAAATTGAATTCACTATGCTTTTACCCTGAACACATTTCAATCCTGCTTCAATGATTTCCCACTTCGATGAATCAATCATTATTGGAACTCTGGAAATATCGGGCTCTGATGCGATTAGATGAAGAAATTTCGTCATGCTTTGCACGCCGTCGAGTAATCCCTCATCCATGTTAATATCTATGACTTGAGCGCCCCCTTCTACTTGGTCCCTCGCAACCGAAAGCGCCTCTTCAAGATGTCCTTCCTTAATTAATCTAAGAAACTTCCTCGATCCGGTAACATTGGTTCGTTCGCCAACATTAATAAAATTCGATTCTGGTGTAATCACCAATGGTTCTAAACCACTTAGCTTTAGAAAAGGCAAGTCATGCCACTTGTAGTTATAATCTCCCTCGTAATCTTTGTGTAAACTCATCTAATTACAATTATTACGCAACTGATCCTACTTTTCTTGGTTTGTATTCTGTCACTAATCTGGCAATTTCTGTAATGTGTTCTGGTGTAGTTCCACAGCACCCGCCTATTATGTTCAATAAACCTTCATCCAGAAATTCTTTTATTTGATCTGCCATCATAGATGGGCTTTGATCGTATTCACCCATTTCATTAGGTAAACCTGCATTGGGGTGGGCACTCACATTAAAAGAGGAATTCTTATTGAGAATTTGAAGATATGGCCTCAATTCCTTGGCTCCCAAAGCACAATTCAAACCAATACTAAGCAATGGCATGTGTTCTAGAGAAATCAAAAATGCTTTTGTCGTTTGACCACTCAAAGTTCTACCGGATGCGTCTGTAATGGTTCCTGAAACCATGATTGGAACGGTTACTTGCAGTTTCTGAAAAACTTGATCTATAGCAAATAAAGCAGCTTTAGCATTCAAGGTGTCAAAAACCGTTTCAACTAGCAAACAATCAACACCACCTTTTATTAAAGCGTTCACTTGTTCGCTGTAAGCTTCCACCAATTCATCAAATGTTATGGCTCGAAATCCGGGGTCATTAACATCAGGCGACAAGGAAGCCGTTCGATTAGTCGGACCGATAGATCCCGCTACAAACCTTGGTTTTTCTGGCTCCAATTCAGAAAATTCCTGCGCTACTTCTTTGGCTATTTTAGCAGAATAATAATTAATATCATGAACCGCATTTTCCAGATTATAATCTGCTTGAGCAATCCACGTTCCGGAAAATGTATTGGTTTCAACAATATCCGCACCTGAAGCAAAATATTGCCGATGAATGTCCTTAATAATCTCAGGTCTGGTTAAAGAAAGTAAATCGTTGTTTCCTTTTAAAGGAGACGAATGATTTTCAAACCATCCTGTTCTAAAATCTTCTTCTTCTAATTTATGGCGCTGAATCATCGTTCCCATTGCACCGTCAAGGACCAAAATCCTTTTTTTAATTTCTTCAAGTATTGTCCTCATTCAACTGTTTATTTTGGCAATATTAGAGCAAAAAAAAATCTCATCTATAAGCTAGAAGAGATTTGTATTTCGTTATCCATTCTAACTCATCTTTATTTGCTCCAAACCAATTGGAACAAAACAGGATTTAGCACCTTTCTTTTAAATTGATCGTTTAATTGCGGTTGCCAAGGTATTTTCGGGCCTGATCCCTACACCTTTCTTTATAAGTTAATTGCAAAGAACGCTTAATGTATTCGCTTAAATTCTCGGAAAAACGCAAATATTTTCTTCCGGAAAAGAATAAAGAGCAACACATAAGGTACAATGATTAAAAAGATAATTCCTGAGTTGATATCCATTCCTGAACCTTTCGCATTTTCTTTGCACATAGCACACTGCGATTGAGATTCAACCGTTATAAAAACTAAAATCAACAATGAAATGAAATACCTCAACTTAATCACGGCACAAAAATAAACAATAGATATCGATTTGCAGACTGTTTTATAAAATTTATCCGTAATAAGGATATATCATCGCATAAACAACCACACCAGTAATGGCCACATAGAGCCAAATCGGAAAAGTAATTCTGGCTAATTTCTTATGACTTGTAAAATTACCTGCTATTCCTTTTACATATGTAAAAAGCACCAATGGAATGACAGCAATTGACAGGACAATGTGAGATATAAGAATAAAATAATAAATGTATTTAGATACGCCTTGTGCCCCGTATTCTGTCGTTTCACTGGTTATGTGATAGGCAACGTACATCAGCAGAAACATACAAGACAATCCGATTGCTGTCTTCATTAATTTTTCGTGAAGCTTTCGTTTTCCAGATTTAATTGCAAGGACCGCCGACACCAACACAATGGCTGTTAACCCATTAATCAATGCGTAAATCGGTGGTAAGACAGAAAGGTCAACTCCTTCAATTTTGATTCCAAATAAAGCAGCCACTGCCAGAGGCAGGATGATCGACAATGCAACAATAAGCTTCTTGTATTTTTTTTCTTTATCAATGTTCTTCATTAGAATAGCTATTAATTAGTCTTTTAGCATCAACAATTAATTGATCCACTTGTACCGTATTTGTGCCATCATACATACCTCTCACTCTGTGGGATCGATCAATAATCGCAAAATAAGGCGAATGCATAAAGCCTCCTGGTGCAAGTATATCTTCGTCCGTTGTCATCATGTAACTGTAAAAACCATGGGCATACAAGTCTTCTTTGTTCCCGGTTAAAAAATGCCAATTTTCTGTGTCAATGCCTCTTTTTTCAACATACCTTTTTAATTGTTCTGCTGAATCTCGCTTGGGATCGCATGTATGGGTAAGAATGGTAATTGCAGGAAGTGCCTTTCTAACCCGTTTCATTTGTCCCGTCATAGCAGGACACATTGTTGGACAATGGGTGAAGAAATAATCAGCAACGTATACTTCTCCATGTGTTGACTCCTTAGAAATTAACACTCCATCCTGATTGGTAAATTCAAATTCTTCCACCGTATGGTAAATCGTATCTCCATTGATGTCTATTTCTTTATGGCCATAGATAGGGAGAATAGCGTCAGGAGTAGATTTTTCTTCGCATCCTAATACGGAGACAAGAATAAAAAATAACACATTAATTTCTTTTCGCATCACTTCTTTTTTCAATACACAACAGCGTAGCAAGACGCTCTGCTTCCATAATGGCAGGATTCGAGATGCCTGGAAAGAATCCTCTTATATGTCCCTTGTAATCCACTAAGAAAATCAATGAATTAGATGCGCGACCACCAATTACATCTTGTCGTAAATCTTGATATGGATTGCCCCAACCTTCTATGAAAACATCATATATCGGATTGGTTTCTCCATATATAAATTTCCATCTTTCAAAGTCAATGTCTGTCCCATTTTGATAAGGCAAATCATTGATTACAAAAGTTGCATCAGGAGCAATCGAATCATTGCTAACTACATGTGTTAATAAAACAACATCTTCTGTTTCTTTCGAACCCTTAATTTTTTCGTACACATATTTATAAATCTGATTAATCTCAATAGGGCAACTTTCAGGACAAGAAGGCATGGCCGTTGTTACTAACAGTACTTTTCCTTCTAATGATTCATTGGTTACCTCATTCCCCAAATGATCTGTAAAGTGAAAGGGGGGTACTTTATGATAAACGGTATCCCCATTAACTACTTCCTTAGGGCCAAAAAAAGGTAAACGCTCGAATTTTTGCCGGGAACCATAGGCCAACAGAACAATAAAAAATGCCGGAACCCCAAAGATTCCGGCAAATACTAAAATTTTTTTTCTTCGGTTTTTGTTCTGAACATTTACCATGAAGCTCGCATTACCTCTGAAATATAGGAGGACTCAGTAATGCAAATGAAAAGCAAATACAAAATGAACAAAATGTATGGTCCAAGAATCATCCACTTGAAATTTTTCTTTTCATCACCTAAATGCATAAATACAAGAACAATGTATCCTGCTTTTACAATTGTTAGAATTATATAAAATAATTTTATTCCTAACCAGGACATCGATTCTCCTCCTAGTACTGGTCTAGACCAAACAATACCTACGGCAACTTCTAAAATAGTAATCAGTGTAAGTATAATGGTAACCTTGTAAATCTTTTTGCGAATAGCAACTCCATGCTCTTCATCGTGGCTAGCGCTTCTTGCGTACTCTGCATCTTTGTTAAGATCGTCCCGAATCATAATTTCTTGTGCTTAAAATTAAATTAAATAGAAGAAGGTGAATACAAATACCCAGACCAAATCCACAAAGTGCCAATACAGCCCGGACTTTTCTACCATTTCAAAATGACCCCTACTATCGTATGTTCCTTTGACTACTTGAATCAAAATTAACAAGTTAATGACTACTCCCGAAAAGACATGAAACCCATGGAAACCAGTAATAAAAAAGAAGAAATCTGCATACGCAGGTGCGTTCGGTGCATATTCGTTTTCTGTTAAGTTAGCCCCTTGTATTTGAGCAGTCGATCCTTCGTAAAGTGCAACCAATTCATTCCAGTTATCTGATCCTACAGCACCTTCTAATTCTCTGTATATTTTCCCTTCAACTACAATATCTAAAGCACTCACATTATCACCATCAGACACCACATTTAAAGGAACACCTAACCCATCGGCTAAAAGCAATTTTCCTTCTTCATTTTTTTCTGCAGTTTGATATGAAGCCAACGCCTCAGCACCAGTCAACATGTACTTGCCACCATCTATAAATTGCAACTTAATACTTGCTAGTTCGGGATGATGTCCATTCATTATTACATGCCCCTCATCATCGTATTGATAATCCAAATGCGCAACATAGGCCCATCCTTGTTCCGTTAGAACTGCTCCGTGATGCGAACCGTGAATAAAATGCGACCATTCCCAAGCCTGAGAACCAACAAAAATCGCCCCACCTAATACCGTTAGTAACAACCAATTGACGACACCCTTTTTATGTTTCCGGTGACCGGCCTCGACAGCAAGCACCATAGTTACAGAGGATATGATGAGAATGAAAGTCATTAAAGCAACATAAATCAATGGAAAATCACCATCTGTAAAAGGCAATGCTCTAAAGACCTTTTCTGCAACAGGCCAAGATTCAACTGAGTGCCTTGCAAAACCATATGCCGTTAACAATCCACCAAACGATAATGCATCCGACACCAGGAAAAACCACATCATTTGCTTTCCATAAGACAAACGGAAAGGCGAATTTCCTCCCGACCATACTAGCGACTTGTCAACCTCTTCTACTTGTGCCATATTCTGAAATTGAAATTAATTCGTTGCAAGTTTAATGATAATATTGAAAAAATAAGAACAAAAACACCCACAATCCTCCTAAAACATGCCAGTAAATATTAGCAAGTCTTATTTTAACCTTATTGTATGAGACAATTTGCTTATTTAGAGCTAATATAAATAAGCTAAGTAAATAAATTATTCCTCCAATAATGTGCAAAAAATGGACAATTGAAACCACCCAGAGATAAGAACTTGCTGTATTACCCCTGTTTTTTATCGCTGCATAATCGTCCCCACTTATTTCACTTCTTAGTCTTGTCCAAACTCCGTTCTCAATAACGATAGAAAAATCCACCTTTCCTGCTCGATAATCAAAATCCCAATAGCCATTTGACACATCGATGATTTCGCCATTCTCCGCAGTTAGCATTCCGTCCTTAATTTTGATTTCTTTGCCTTCGTCAAAGTCAGAACCTTCTACTCCTAAAATTTCTTCTTCCGTTAAAATCAACTCTTTGTAAAAGAACCGACGATTGTCAAATTCTAATTCTTCTTGGTTTAGAAGCAATGTGAAGTCAGTACCATAAGTGCCTGTTAATTTAAAGTACTCCATTTTTAAATGCACGGCGAGTGCAAAATTAAACAGATCTTGTTTTTCGGAGTAATTTAAAATAGAATCATTTTGCCAAGAAATACTTGTATCGCCAAATTGAACCGTACTATTCCCTGAAGAAACAATAGTGAAAGGTTCCCAACTTTCTTCTAAACTCATTACTTGATTTACCAGCTGGTATTTATTTTCACAAATATCATGGGCAAACTGTCGCAATTTTGTCACATCCGTCTGATCAAGATTCTCCCCCGACATGAAGTAATTTTGACCATCATGGTCTATTCGTTGGCCGTTTTTTTCAAAATGAAATTTGCTATCGTATTGTCCAATAGAATTAACAATGTGTACCGAAACTAAATTTCCTCCCGAAATGAGCTGTCCCCAACCTTTGTATTGGTAATAACAAAATGATGAGCCAGATAAAAGTGCTAAAACAAGAAGCCCCGTCACCACTTTATTCGCTCCTTTTTTAACGCTAATCAGCGCAGCTATTAGAAAAGCGGAAGTTAGAAGAACACAAATTGTACTGTATAAAAAAGCTTCTGGAGGAGACAGTTTTACCCATACCTTATCGCTACTTTGAACAATGTAAGCCGAAATAAAGCCTGCAAAAATCATCACAATTGCAAAACAAAAAATGGTTAGCGTTTGCACTTTAACCTTTTCGTAAATTCCCTCAGGAAGTTCCTCTTTGAATTTTTGAACACTCACCTATTTTATATTTTATCAATTATATATGCTATCTGTACGATGGGCAAATAGAAAAAAGAAACAAACATGAGTCGCGTGGCCTCTTTCATTTCACTCGTTCGATACAATTTATATGCTGGCCAGATAAAAGCAAAAGTCGCAACACTGGCAATGACGATAGTAATAATACCATTGGTCATGTCAAAAGCCCATGGTAATAACGAAACGGGCAACATAAACATGGCGAATAGCAAAATTAACCACGAACTTCCCTTCACTCTACCTTCTATTAAAGGCAACATTTTAAAGCCTGCTTTCAAATAATCATCATTCGCTCTCCATGCAATGGCCCAAAAATGAGGGAATTGCCAAAAAAACTGTACTAAAAATAAAATTCCCGCCTCTAAGCCAAAAGTGTTTGAAGCAGCCACGTATCCTAGTAGTGGCGGTACACTTCCCGGAAAGGCCCCTATTAACACGACTAAGGGTGTTTTTGTTTTTAAAGGCGTATAAATAGCTACATATGAGAATAATGCGAGGAAACCCAATATACAGCTGGAAGGGTTAATCATCCAAAGTAAAATTAAACCAACTATTCCAAAGACGGTCGATACGAAAAGGGCTTCTTTCACCCCCAATCTCCCGGCCGGGATTGGCCTATTCTTGGTTCTATTCATCAACTTATCAAGGTCTCTTTCGATTACTTGATTAAAGCCATTAGAAGACCCCGTGACTAAAAAACCGCCAAGAATTAAGAACACAAATTCCTTCCAGTTAAAGAAATCCATAGCCATAAAGTAACCCGTCGCCGCAGAGAAAACAACCAATGCCGCAAGCCTAAACTTGGTCAGTGCTATGTAGTCTGAAACTTTAGCAGTAAATCCGGTTTTGTTGACCGTATGTATTTCGGATTTTTTTTGATTCAACTCTTTGCTTTTCAGGCGCAAAAGTAATCATTATCCAATAGATAAAAGGAATAAAATTGGTTATCGTAATAAGCTTACGTGTCCAACTTTAGAATTTACTTGAATCTGACCAGGAATCTGGTAGATTAATTTCCAAACATATACATCTTCCAAAGCGAGTCCAATTCCACTTGCCAGTGAAACGGTCCCATCCCAAAGACGATCGGGCACTTGAGAATACCAAATCATTTCTCCCCATCGATTGAAAATCATAAATTCAAAATTTACCGGTTCAAAACCATAGATACTCGGTCCAAAATAATCATTCGTACCGTCGTCATCCGGAGTAAAAGAATTCGGCACGTACACAGCTGGCATATTTTCTATTTCAATTTTTTGACAAAGCGTATCTATACAACCTATTTCATTTTCAGCAATTAGACACGTCCAATAATTATCAGCCGCACTGAAAACATGTGTTACATCAGTGCTCGTATACAACACATTTTCTATCTCCCATTGATAATTAACCGCATTAATACTTAAATTGTTAAAATCAACACTTGGCATTAGCTCATTAATTTGTCCCGGTGCAAATTCGAAATTGGCTATCGGCGCATCTACAACGCAAATTTGATTGGAATAGGAAATCGTTTGTGAGCAACCCTCATTATCAGTGATAAAAAGACTTAGGTCAACACATCCCGCAATGTCAAATGAAAATTCTGCTGGACCGCATCCATTTACGATTGTACCATCAGACAATGACCAAAAGCAATCAACCAAGGTTGATGAAGTTGTATAATCCACTTGAACCTCCAAAATTGGGCAACCTATTGTATCTGATACAGCAATAACAGCGATAGGTAAAGCATTCACGTTTACTAGGACTGTGTCTGATCCTGCACAAGCTCCAGAAATGGTATAAACAATTTCGTTTCCTCCAACAACGGCCGTTGCAGGGTCAAAAGAGCCAATGGTTGAATCTACTATTCCCAATCCACTCCAAACACCTCCGCCAATATCTGCAATCAAGGAATCCATTGGAGTATCTTCACAATAGTTAACAACTGGCGAAATGACAGGTAACAAGTCTGGTAGCACATTAAAAAATAAGGTGTCCGCTGTTGGACAGAATCCAGGAATAGCATAAATAACAGCATAATTATTTGGTCCAAACAACGATGGATCAAAAGAGCCTGTAACCGGATTAACAATACCATCACCATCCCAGAGACCGCCTGGATTAATTGCAGACAAAACCAACGCTCCATCAGACAAACACAAATCTGGCTGAGGGTTAATGGTGGGGTCTATTTCTGGGTTTACAATGACTAGCTCCGTATCAAATGAACCACAGCTTCCGCCAATGGTATAAGAAATGGTGTGAATCCCCACTCCAGCTAATGCAGGGTCAAACGTACCTGCAAGTGGATCGATAATTCCTGTGCCACTCCATGTTCCACCAGTTGTTGTAGCGGATAAATTAAATGGAGAATCACTTGGGCAAAAAGGCCCAGCAATTGAAATACTTGCATCAGCAAGAGGAGCAATTAAAACGTCAACTGACCCCGTATCGTTAGGGCATGCTCCTGGTCCTGATATTATATATTGATAGACCGAGGATAGGTCAACTAATGGGTCTAAAATTCCACCACCAGTTGCCAATATCGGTATCCAAACCCCTCCAGGATCTGCAGGAGCAATAAGAGTAGCCAAATCGATGGCAGGATCTGTAATGCAAATATTCAAGGCCGTATCTGAACCTGCATTTACACCATTGTGAACAGTGATGAAAACCGTATCAGCGCTACCACAAGCTCCGTTGATGGTATAAATTACCTCATGGCTTCCAGCAAAAGCAACACTTGGGTCGAAAATTCCTAGAGCAGTATCGACAATTCCTGCACCCGACCAAACACCGCCTGCACTCACGGCATTTAGCGTGTATGGAGAATCCGTTATGCAAAATCCAGGTACAGGATCAATGGTCGCAGATGTTAACCCATTAAGCGAAACATCTATAGAAGCATTCGCATCGGGGCAAATAGAAGCGCCAGAAACCGTATATGTATAAACACCTGCCATATCAATTGCTGGATTAAATAACCCCGTTCCACTAGCTAATCCTGGAAGCCAATTACCACCTGCATCTGCCATTCCTCCTAACAAACCAAATAAGTCGATGGGTGGGTCCGTTGGACAAACATTTAAAACGTTGTCTAATCCAGCGTTAGGAGGCGGCTGATAAAAAACTTCAATGGAATCTAAAGAAATGCAAATTGGAGCAAAGAAAATATCATCAATCATAAAGTCATTGCCACCACCTGAAGTATTTTGATTTGAAATACAAATGGTAACTGAATTAGAGGTTCCAGAATTCCAAATTGCTGAAAACTCTTGCCATAAACAGCCCGTAGCCGAAGTTGAAAAAATTCCACCTAGTGGAATGCCATCGATAGAAAATTGAAGTTGTGCAACATTAGGATCATTAATAGCATTTGAAATCCAGGTTGAAAATTCGTAGTCTGTTCCTGGTGTTACAACAATATTTTGACACCAGACATTGGTTCCCGAAAGATTAGAGCCATTAACAACCATCATTTGTCCAGAACCCGATGTGTGATCACTACATGACATAAAATTAATATGCTCTAATTGTGGGTTGGTAGAAACTTCATAAGTACCCGCTGAAGATAATGGACCCCATGCCCCACCTAACCCATTCGTATATCCAGACGAAAAGAAATTATCTCCAAGTTCAAAATCTCCATTTTGAACTTGGTTAGATCCCAGAATACTGACTTCACATGCATATGTTCCAGCACTTGACACCGAAAATGTTTGTCCGATTGAGCCATCGTGCCATAAATAGGAATCGAATCCCGCACCTGCGTCAAGAAGCATTGTTTGCCCATCACAAAGTGTGGTATCATTACCCAATTCTAAAGCAGATGAAGAAATAAATACATTAAAAACCACTTCACTAAAACAAGGAGATAGCGGTGAACCTCCGTCATAAGCATACAAGGCTATTGAGGAAGAAAGTACTTGCCCTGGTAAATATTGGGTTCCTGTCCCTCCTGGATTATCATAATAAGCCTGATTACCTGTTAAATTAGAGCCGGTTATAACGGGCAATTGGTAACCGTTACAGGTACTAACATCTGCGATAATATCTATTTGCGGCGAAGCAATAACAACGATTTCTATTGTGGCAATACTATCGGGACAAGCCCCTATCCCAGCAATCGTGTACGTATATGTTCCTCCCAAGTTCAATGCGGGATCAAAAGTACCTAAATGGCCACCTGTTAAACTTGAAGGTCCTGACCACGACCCGCCATTTCCTATGGGGATGAGTAAATAATCATACAAATCCGTTGTAGCATCCGTTGTGCAAAAAGATCCAGCATTGGCATTATTAGCAGGCAAAGAACAACGCTCTAAAACAAGATCATCCATAGAGCAGTCGTTGTTTCCAACACCTCCAGCAATGTTGTTGATCAGTTCAAAACGTATGGTATTTGTATTTGCTACAAACTGCCCAGTATTGAACTCAACCCAAGGTCCACCTACAATAAGACTAGAAACCTGATAAATTATGGCTCCCAATCCATCATAAACAGTAAGGCTAAGATCCACATCGGGTACGCCACCCCATGTATTCGTAAACCATGCTGAGAATTGATATGTTTGGCCGATACAAACATCATATGTTCTATCATAAACCAGACCCTGGAATCCATTTTGAAAATTCATATAAACAGAAGAGGCACCTGTTCGAACCGCCCAATTCTGCGGCGTTGTATGAAAAGTAGATCCAGGAAGAATGTCTGGAATTGCTGAACTGTATTCAAAACTGTCGTAATCAACTGTGTCCATTAAATGGCAACAATTGTTAACAGTCACATCCACTGTGGCACTAATCGCTGGACAGCTCATTGTAGCGGGTATGGTATACGTATAAACACCAGCAGGATCCAATACTGGGTCGAATAATCCTGTTCCGCTGGTTAAAGCAGGAGACCAAGACCCTCCGACAGCCGGTGTGCCATTTAAAGCTAAAAATAAGTCAGTTGACGGGTCTCCGAAACACATTGTTAACGTTCCGTTTACGCCTGCACTACCTGATGATTCAAGAGTAATTCCAACAGAAGTACTGTCTTGACATGGTGGAAGACCAACAGTGTAGGTATATGCACCTGCCACGTTAATTGCTGGATCAAAATCACCTAGATAGCCGCCAGTTAATACGGAAGGGCCAGACCACACCCCACCTGTATCTGGAAAACCACCCAAAAGACTAAATAAGGAAATCGAACTGGCTGAAGAACATAAAATAGTTACTACCGCAATACCAGGGTTGACAGGAGCAATTGCATTCAAAACTACGGTCGCTGTATCTGAGCATCCAATAGAAGAAGTGGCAATAACGTGATGTGTTCCTGGGCATAAATTGGTAGCACTTGATGTCGATTGCCCCAAAGGGACAAACACATTATCATACCATTCAAAACTATAACCAGGAATTGATCCAATTGCAGTAGCATCAGCAGAACCAGTGCATCCACACCCATCCACTGAAGAAGCACTAACCACAACAGGTGATATCGGTAAACAACCATTATTAAACTGTGCAATGTATGCAGCATTTAAAGCATTATTTGGTAGCCCAGGAGTTTGGTCTTGCTGACCGCAAGCTCCTGCGTCTGCACATCCTATTGCCCAATTTGCCTGAGAGGATGGGTCTGTGCCATTAAAATAATACACCGTATTCGCAGCAGAAACGCCAGAAGTTGCTCCTCCAGGGAAATAAATAAGGTTGTTTAAGCTGTCTGAATCCCAGCACAATGAAAAAACTTCGCATCCAGCCAAGTCTACTAAACGAAAGCAGTCTCCACCATTGGCCATCACAATATTCGTCCAGGTTCCACCCGGAATCCATCCAGTTGTCGGATATGAACAGGCAGCTGCCCCTGGTGTTGTAGCATTCGTTTCAAATAGAGCTGTATGACTGATTGGTGCGACAATTACGCAATTTCCATCTGAAAGTGAAACATCATCTACCGGTAACTCGAGGTTAGGATCAGCATCATTATAAACTACTATAATCGTTCCTAATGGAACACACGACCACAATAAGTCATTAGAAAAACGACAAGCACCACTGGCGATTCCTGCTGTTCCATGATACCCACTATTGTCATCAATAATCCAGCCCCTTATATCAATACACGGGGGCTCTATCCCGGCACAATTATATACCGCAGAAGAGTCAACAACAACAAATTCGACATATTCCTGGCCTCCAGATTCGCCTTGCGAAACTTCATTCATTATCAGTGTTTGGGACTTTACCCCAGAAACAAGGACACTAAGAAGCAAAATAAGTGCAACTCTGTACGGTAGCATAATAAAAAGTATTTTATAAGTGCGGTGAAGAGACAAGCTCATCTAGGGTGTTCGCACTACAAAAGACGCTTATTTATTGGAAGCGTTGCTTAGGGCTAAAGTTAGAACTTTAGCTCAAGATTTCTCAAAATTAACGTGTTAACTTTTTGTACTTAATTCGTTGGGGAATAATGTCTGCACCTAGTCTTTTCTTTCTATTTTCTTCGTAATCAGAGTACGACCCTTCGAAAAAGTAAACTTCAGAATCTCCTTCAAATGCCAAAATATGTGTGCAAATTCGATCTAAAAACCATCGATCATGAGAAATCACAACAGCACATCCAGCAAAGTTTTCAACTCCCTCCTCAAGTGCCCTGAGCGTATTGACATCAATATCATTTGTAGGCTCATCTAACAAAAGTACGTTGGCCTCTGTTTTTAATGTCATAGCTAGATGCAACCGATTTCGCTCTCCACCAGACAAAACCCCTACTTTTTTTTGCTGATCACTTCCTGAAAAATTAAATCGCGATACATACGCCCTAGAATTAATCGAATTTCCACCAATCTCTATAACTTCGTGTCCTCCAGAGATGACTTCATAAATAGACTTATCTGGGTCAATGTCCTTGTGGGTTTGGTCTACATATCCAATCATAACAGTTTCTCCAATATTAATTTGACCCTCGCTAGGATTCTCTTCACCCATTATCATTCTGAACAAAGTCGTTTTACCTGCACCATTTGGTCCGATAATCCCAACAATACCTGCTGGAGGAAGACTAAAATTCAGATCATCTATTAATACACGGTCTCCAAAAGCCTTATTTAATCCAACGGCTTCAATAACCTTATTGCCTAACCTTGGTCCATTTGGAATCGGAATTTCTAACTTCGCTTCTTTATCTTGCACATTTTGACTTGCCAGCTGCTCATAATTCTTGAGCCTTGCTTTTCCTTTGGCTTGTCTTCCTTTTGCTCCCTGTCTAACCCAGTCTAATTCTCTCTCTAACGCTTTTTTACGCTTACTTTCTTGCTTCTCTTCCTGAGCAAGACGTTTTGCTTTTTGATCTAACCAAGATGAATAATTCCCTTTCCAAGGAATTCCTTGACCGCGATCCAACTCCAGAATCCATCCCGCCACATTATCCAAAAAATACCTGTCATGGGTTACGGCTATAACGGTGCCGTTATACTGTTGCAAATGCTGTTCAAGCCAATGCACCGACTCTGCATCCAAGTGGTTTGTTGGCTCATCTAATAATAATACGTCAGGAGTCTTAAGCAATAAGCGACATAAAGCCACTCTCCTTCTTTCACCACCCGATAAATTTTGAATTAGCGTATCGCCTTCAGGAGTTCTTAACGCATCCATGGCTAACTCTAATTTAGAATCTAAATCCCACGCGTCAAGCTGATCGATTTTTTCTTGAACGCGACCTTGTCTTTCAATCAAATCATTCATTTTATCAGGGTCATTCATGATTTCTTCATCCATGAAACTCTGATTAATCTCCTCATATTCAGCTAAAACATCTACCGTTTCTTGAACACCTTCCTGCACAATCTCTTTTACTGTTTTGGTATTATCTAGCTGTGGCTCTTGTGGCAAGTAACCAACAGTGTATCCATCAGAAAAAACAACATCTCCCTGAAAGTTTTTATCCTCACCAGCAATGATCCTCATCACAGTAGATTTACCCGCACCATTTAAACCAAGAATACCGATTTTAGCACCATAAAAAAAGGAGAGATGTATGTCCTTAATTATTTGTTTTCCTTGAGGCGTATTCTTACTAACGCCGACCATTGAAAATATTATTTTCTTTTCGTCTGCCATATATTTTAGACTTTTATTTGTTGTTGTAAACCGTAACCTTTGATGTGAAAATATTTGCAAATATACCCTCTTTAATAAAAAATCCACAAACCGCATCACCAAACAGATTTGGCAAAGAAAGATTAGAATCAAAGTAGGTTAATAAATTCTTTTGGAATAGTCTTTGTTTTCTTAATCGAACATTAACTTTGCGCCTTCAATGAAGCAATTCATTATATACCTGATATTATTTTGTAATGCCTATTGTATTATAGGCCAATCAAACCTGGGAATAAAAACAGTATTCCCTGATTCGATTCAAATTGAAATTGATTCTGAAAAACAAGCTTACTGTTTTCTAACCGAAGCGAAAATTTTAAATTTAAATAGTGGTCCCCATGAAATTCGATTACTTTTTGACAGTCTTCGATTTATCGAAAAATCTATTTATCTAGAAGACGGTGTAGAGCACTGGTTTGAATTAAAAATTGATTCAGCAAAAAGTAAATTCAAGTTTTACAATACTTTCCCTATTGCACAAAGTGACACCGTGACTGCCGGGAGGTTAGTTGTAAATCTAAAAGAATCCAAAAAACATGAAAAAAGTAATCCTACAGTAATTAAAGAATTTCAAAAATCATCAAATCAAGCCACGGATGACCAACCTTCAACATATCATTATGGGGCAGCAAATAAACCAATAAAAGACACTGCTATCAGCACTCAATCTGCTTCTCCTCAATCGCATAATTCCTCGTTGTACCCCAACAATATTATTACTGACTCCATTCTAAAAAAAGATAGTTTACTACCACTTTCTTTCGGTGAAATGTATCAAGGTAAAAGAGGCTGCGATGCCCCAAGCTTAGAATTTGACAACATATTAGCGCTTATTTCTCAAGAGCCATTCAGCAAAAAAAGGATGGCAATAGTCAATTCCAAATTGCAAAATGAATGTTTGAGTATTGCGCAAATTATTGACTTACTTCGTCTATTTGATTTTGAAGATCACAAATTAGAAATTATAATGAGTCTTCAAAAAAACATTTTCGATTTGGACAATGTTAAAGAACTTGCATTCCAATTTCAACTTACCCGACACAAAGAAAAGTTCATCACCTTTTTTAAGCTTAAATGAAGCACAAAAACTCACTAATTGGTGCAACTATCTGTATTTTAAGCGGAATTTGTTTAGGTGCAATAGGTGCGCATAGTCTAGAACCGATACTATCGAAAACGGCATTAGAGAGTTTTAAAACGGGTGTCAATTACCAAACTTATCATGGTCTTAGTATTCTGGTTCTAATACTTCTATCAGAAAAATTAAATATCAATTTGATTTGGTCCATTCGATTGATGTTTATTGGCCTTATTTGTTTTTCCGGATCTATTTATTTATTAGCCTTAAAGTCTCTTCTTGGTTTAGAATCATTGACCGTAATTTTAGGCCCTATTACCCCAATTGGGGGACTCAGTTTAATACTTGCATGGTTCATTTTTCTTGTGGTACTTCTTCGACTCAAGAATTAATTCAACTTTAATTTATTATTAAAACAACTTCACCAAAGTGCAAATAAATCTACCAATTCATCATTTATGTACGGTAAGATTGTTGTAAGTTTGTTGACGAATTATACTGAAAAATAACCTTGATGAATGATTATGGATTGAAGTCCAAAGATGCAACCCTAAAAACTTTGGGACTTGGAAATGTTGCAAATGCTTTTTGGAACCTTCCGCCAGCGCAATTAGTTGAAGAATCGTTAATACTAGGAATGGGCGAATTAGCTTCCTCTGGTGCTTTGGCTATTGATACTGGCGAATTTACTGGAAGATCACCAAAAGATCGCTTTATTGTCGAAGATGAAATTACCCGAGACACGGTTTGGTGGGGAAATATCAACATTAAATTTGACAGTGAAAAATTTGACCTACTCTACGGTAAATTATGCGCATACCTTTCAAATAGAGATGTTTATGTAAGAGATGCGTATGCATGTGCTGATGAAAATTACAGATTGAATTTGAGGGTAGTAACAGAATACCCTTGGTCAAATCAATTTGCTTCTAACATGTTTCTGAGACCTACGAAAGATGAAATCGATAATTTCGATCCAGAATGGCATGTTATCTGCGCACCAGGATTTGAAGCTAATCCAGAAATTGATGGAACAAGGCAGCATAATTTTGCTGTAATCAATTTTACGAAAAAGAAAATCATTATTGGTGGAACGGGTTATACTGGAGAAATCAAAAAAGGAATCTTTTCGGTATTAAACTACTTACTTCCGCAAGAAAAAAATGTTTTGTCAATGCATTGCTCAGCTAACATTGGTGAAGACGGTGATACAGCGGTATTCTTTGGTTTATCGGGAACCGGTAAAACAACATTATCAGCTGATCCTAACCGAAAACTTATTGGTGACGATGAGCATGGTTGGTCTGAAAATTCCGTGTTTAATTTTGAAGGCGGTTGCTACGCAAAATGTATCTCTTTAAGCAGAGAAAAAGAACCGCAAATTTGGGATGCCATTAAATTCGGTGCTATTCTTGAAAACATCAATTTTCATGCAGGAACTTCGGATGTGGATTTTGAAGATTGTACCAAGACACAAAACACAAGAGTCAGCTACCCAATTCATCACATTGAAAACACAGCTGAAGGTAGTAAAGGCACAGCGCCTAAAAACATTTTCTTCCTTACGGCAGATGCTTTCGGAGTATTGCCTCCAATTTCTAAGTTAACCAAAGGCCAGGCCATGTACCATTTTATTTCTGGTTATACGGCAAAAGTAGCTGGAACGGAAGAGGGAATAAATGAACCTGTAACTGCATTTTCTGCATGTTTTGGTGCACCCTTCTTACCGCTTCATCCAACAAAGTATGCTGAAATGTTAGGCAATAAAATCACAGACGAAAATGTGAATGTTTGGTTGATAAATACGGGGTGGACCGGTGGACCATATGGCGTTGGAAGCAGAATGAAATTGCGCTATACGAGATCCATGATAACAGCAGCTCTAACTGGCCAGTTAAATAATATAACTTTCAATACGCATGAAGTTTTTGGTTTAGCCATGCCTGCTTCTTGTCCCGAAGTGCCTGATGAAGTTTTAAGTCCTAAAAATACTTGGAATGATAAAGCAGCATACGATGCAAAAGCAAATGAACTTGCCGAAGAGTTCATCGCTAATTTTGAGCAATTTAGATCTCAGGCAAATGAAGAGATATTGAGTGCAGCTCCTAAAGTATCGGCAACGGCATAATTGTATTTTAAAATGATGAAAAACCCGAATCGAAGTTTTTGATTCGGGTTTTTTTATTTAATACATACAAAAGTGTCCCTTATTTGCTCAAGAGCGTTATAGCTTTTAACCAACCAAGAAAACTATGCTAAAAATTTCAGCTTTGCTGCTATTCCTTTTGCCTTCCTTTTTTAATGCTCAAAACCAAAAATATTCTACCGATTATAACGCGCAGACCGATTCATCACTAAATGATGCTCCAAAAATATTTATCGATTGCTTTTTCTGTGACATCAAATACATGAAACAAAATATGCCCTACTTCAACTATGTAAGAGATCGGAAATTTGCTGATGTTCACATATTGGGTTTAAGACAACTTACGGGATCCGGTGGTTGGGAAGAATCATTTGAATTTATTGGCCAAAATAATTTTAATGGTATGGTAGATACATTAATAACGATAATTGATCCTAATACAACTTCAGAAGAAAAACGTATTTCGGAAACGAAGCTCTTTAAATCAGGAATTATTCGATTTGCAGCAAAAACATCAATATCAGATGACTTTTCAATCGTTTACAATGATCCTATTGATAAAAAAATTAGCCCAGATTCCTGGAAAAACTGGGTTTTCGAAATTAGTGGCAATGGATGGATTGGTGGAAGTGATGTTTACCGATCTACCTACCTCTGGAGCTCTTTTAATGTAGAAAAAGTAAGCGCAAAGTTTAGATTTGAATTCAATATCTCTGCAGATTATAATGAAACCAAACAAGAACTAAGCGATCAGACCTTTACTTCTATTCTGAAAGGTCAAGATTTAAACTCTGAAGCCGTCTGGAGTATTTCAGAACATTGGTCTTGGGGAGTTTTTGGACAAGCGCAATCTTCTATTTACAACAACTATAAAATTAATTGTGATATTAAGCCCGGTATTGAATACAATTTGTTTCCCTATTCCGAATCAACAAAGAAACAAC
>Ga0115568_10000746_pt1 | contig 23659 bp, 31 predicted proteins | sample COGITO_mtgs_1204_FD_87296 | JGI IMG/M metagenome (GOLD analysis project Ga0115568, IMG submission 87296) | Pelagic marine microbial communities from North Sea - COGITO_mtgs_120426 | ecosystem: Environmental > Aquatic > Marine > Epipelagic | place: Germany:Helgoland, sampling site Kabeltonne...
AATCATGGAAACAAGACCTATGAGTAAATCTAAGCGTTGGAGATTAGTAGAAATCCTAGAAAGAGCTAAATAATATGTTACAGACAGAATCAAGATTAAAAGTCGCGGATAACACTGGAGCAAAAGAAGTTTTAGTGATTAGAGTTTTAGGAGGAACAAGAAAACGTTACGCAAGTATTGGAGACAAGATTGTAGTATCTGTTAAATCTGCTACTCCAAACGGAGCTGTAAAAAAAGGTCAAGTATCTAGAGCAGTTGTTGTAAGAACGAAGAAAGAAGTAAGACGTAAGGACGGATCATACATCAGATTTGATGATAATGCTTGTGTACTTTTAAATCCTACAGAGGAGATGAGAGGAACTCGTGTATTTGGTCCTGTTGCACGTGAACTTCGTGAGAAACAATTCATGAAAATAGTTTCATTAGCACCTGAAGTGCTTTAAATCATTATACAAGATGAAGAAGTTCAAAATTAAAGCGGGAGATACTGTAAAAGTAATTACAGGTACTAGTAAGAATATTGAGGGTAAAGTTATTCAAATTCTTAAAGACAAGGATAGAGTAATAGTAGAAGGTGCTAACTTGGTTTCCAAGCATACGAAGCCTAGTGCTCAAAATCCTCAAGGTGGTATTGTTAAAAAAGAGGCATCTATACATATCTCTAACGTAATGTTAATGGAAGATGGAGTTGCTGTAAGAGTAGGTTATAAAGTTGATGGAGATACGAAGACTAAAATCTCTAAAAAAACTAAAAAATAATAATAATCATGAGTTACGTACCAAGATTAAAAGCAGAATACAAAGAAAGAGTTGTACAAGCTCTTACTGAAGAATTCAGTTATAAGAATGTAATGCAGGTGCCTAAATTAGAAAAGATAGTTGTTTCTAAAGGTGTTGGTGCTGCAATTGCAGATAAGAAATTAATAGATTATGCTTTAGAAGAGTTGACTAAAATTACAGGTCAAAAAGCTATTTCTACAATGTCTAAAAAAGATATTGCTGCATTTAAATTACGTAAAGGAATGCCAATTGGTGCTAAAGTTACTTTACGTGGAGATAAAATGTACGAATTTTTAGACAGATTAGTTACAGCTTCTTTACCACGAGTAAGAGACTTTAACGGCATAAAAGCTAATGGTTTTGATGGAAGAGGTAATTACAATTTAGGAATTACTGAGCAAATCATCTACCCAGAGATTAATATTGACCAAGTTAAAAAAATTAACGGTATGGATATTACATTTGTAACATCTGCAGATACTGATAAGGAAGCTAAGTCATTATTAGGAGAATTAGGTTTACCATTCAAAAAAAATTAAGAAATGGCTAAAGAATCAATGAAAGCTCGCGAACGTAAAAGAGCGAAAATAGTTGCAAAATATGCAGAAAAGAGAAAGGCTTTAAAAGCAGCTGGAGACTATGATGCATTGCAGAAATTACCAAAGAATGCTTCACCAGTAAGAATGCATAACAGATGTAAATTAACTGGACGTCCAAAAGGATATATGAGACAATTTGGTGTATCTCGTGTTACGTTTAGAGAAATGGCAAATCAAGGTTTAATACCAGGCGTTAAAAAGGCAAGTTGGTAGAAAACGAAAAGAAAGCTTAAAAATAAAAATAGAATGTGTATATTTGCGCGCTCTATTTTTTTTGAGTACAAGAATTTTAACTGATTATAGGTTCATTTACCACAGAGAAATCTGTAGCATAAATAGAGGTAATTTGAAAACCATAGTCGCAATATAAATAAATATGTATACAGATCCAATCGCGGATTTTCTTACTAGAGTAAGAAATGCAATCGCAGCAGGACACAGAGTAGTGGAAGTTCCAGCTTCAAACTTGAAGAAGGAAATGACTAAAATTTTGTTTGATCAAGGGTACGTTCTAAGCTACCAGTTCAATGACGATAAAGTTCAGGGAACAATTAAGATAGCTTTAAAGTACGACAGAGATACAAAAGAGTCAGTAATTAGAAAGATTCAACGAATCAGTACGCCAGGTTTACGTAAGTACGTTAGTTCGGTAGAGATGCCAAGAGTATTGAACGGACTTGGAATTGCTATTGTCTCAACATCTAAAGGTGTTATGACAAACAAAAAAGCGCGTCAAGAGAATGTTGGAGGAGAAGTTTTATGTTATGTTTATTAATCTATAAGAAATGAGTAGAATAGGAAAAAATCCCGTTAGCATTTCACAAGGTGTAGATGTAAACATAAAAGACAATGTTTTAACTGTAAAGGGAAAGTTAGGTGAATTAACACAAACTATTTCTGAAGGAATTACAGTTAAAATCGAAGATGGAGTTATCACTTTAGATAGAGCATCAGAAAGTAAAAACCATAAAGCACAACATGGTTTAATGAGAGCTTTGATTAATAATATGATCGAAGGTGTAAGTAAAGGTTGGACTAAAGATTTAGAATTGGTTGGTGTAGGTTATAGAGCTTCAAATCAAGGACAAAAGTTAGATTTAGCTTTAGGTTTCTCTCATAATATTGTTTTGGAAATTGCTCCAGAAGTAAAAGTTGAAACAATATCTGAGAAAGGGAAAAACCCGATCATTAAATTATCTTCATTTGACAAACAGTTAGTTGGTCAGATTGCTGCAAAGATTCGTTCTTTCAGAGCTCCAGAGCCTTACAAAGGAAAAGGAGTTAAGTTTGTTGGTGAAATATTAAGAAGAAAAGCAGGTAAATCTGCATAATAAATAATATTATTATGGCATTATCAAAGCTAGATAGAAGAGTAAGAATTAAGCGTAGAATAAGAAAAATTGTTTCTGGAACTGCTGTAAAACCAAGATTATCGGTTTTTAGAAGTAACAAAGAGATATACGCTCAATTAGTAGATGATGAAAACGGAGTGACATTAGCATCTGTTTCATCTAGAAATAAAGAAATTAAGGCAGGTACTAAGGTAGAAGTAGCAGCAGCTGTGGGAAAATCGATAGCAGAAAAAGCTACTAAATCAGGTTTAGAAACAGTTGCTTTCGATAGAAACGGATATTTATATCACGGTAGAGTTAAAGTATTAGCGGATGCTGCAAGAGAAGCTGGTTTAAAATTTTAAGAAATTATGCAAGGATATAAAAACGTAGAAAGAGTTAAGCCTAGTGGGTTAGAACTTGTTGATAGATTAGTAGGTGTACAGCGTGTTACCAAAGTTACTAAAGGTGGTAGAGCTTTTGGTTTCTCTGCAATTGTTGTTGTTGGAGATGGAAATGGTGTCGTTGGACATGGTTTAGGAAAGTCTAAAGACGTAGCTTCTGCAATTGCAAAAGCGATCGAGGATGCAAAGAAAAATTTAGTAAGAATTCCTATTTTGGATGCAACTTTACCACATGAACAAAAAGGTAAGTTTGGTGGTGCAAAAGTATTTTTAAAGCCTGCATCTAATGGTACAGGGGTAATTGCCGGTGGTGCTGTAAGGCATGTATTAGAGTCAGTTGGTATTCATGATGTATTATCAAAATCTCAGGGATCTTCTAATCCTCACAATGTAGTGAAAGCAACTTTTGATGCTTTATTACAATTGCGAAGTGCAGCAGCAATAGCTAAGCAAAGAGGTATTTCTTTAGAGAAAGTTTTTAACGGATAAATCTAAGAATGATGGCAAGAATAAAAGTTACACAAGTTAAAAGTCAAATCGGACGTCTTCAAAGTCAAAAAAGGACTTTAGAAGCATTAGGTTTACGTAAAATGCACCAAACTGTAGAACATGAGGCAACTCCTTCTATAGTAGGTATGGTAAATACAGTTAAACACTTAGTTTCTTTCGAAGAAATTAAATAAGACATCTATAAAAAATGAGTTTACATAATTTAACACCAGCAGAGGGTTCCATTAAAAAAGGAAAAAGAATTGCAAGAGGTGAAGGTTCTGGAAAAGGTGGTACTGCTACAAGAGGTCACAATGGACAGAAATCTCGTTCGGGTTATTCGAAAAAGGTAGGTTTCGAAGGGGGACAAATGCCACTTCAAAGACGTGTACCTAAATTTGGTTTCACAAATATCAACCGTAAGGAATACCAAGGTATCAATCTAGATAAATTACAGTCTTTAGTTGATAGTGGTAAGATAACAGATACAGTTACTTTAGATATTTTAATTGCTAATAGATTAGCAGGTAAAAACGACTTAGTAAAAATACTAGGTGGTGGAGAATTAAAATCTAAGTTGAACATAACTGTACATAAATTTACAGCAACAGCAAAGGCAGCCATAGAAGCTGCTGGAGGAGAAGCTGTTACTTTATAATATTCCGTAAATGATGAATTTTATTAATAGATTAAAAGAAATTTTTAGCATTGAAGAATTAAAGAATAAAATTCTTCTAACTATAGGTTTAATAGCTGTATATCGTTTTATGGCTTCTGTTCCGTTACCAGGGATAGATCCATTACAGTTGTCAGCTTTAAAAAATAGTGCTGAGGGTGGTCTTTTAGGATTATTGAATGCATTTACAGGAGGAGCATTTGCTAGGGCGTCAGTTATGGCTCTTGGTATTATGCCTTATATTTCAGCATCTATTGTAGTTCAGTTGATGGGAATTGCGGTTCCATACTTACAGAAACTTCAAAAAGATGGTGAAAGTGGACGGAAAAAAATTACACAAATAACTAGATGGTTGACAATTGGTATTACATTGGTACAAGCGCCAACGTATATTACCGCTATTAAAACTCAGTTTGGATTAGGACCAGAGGCATTTTTGGTAACTGGACCTACTTTTTGGTTGTCATCAATCATTATATTAACTGCAGGTACAATTTTTGCTATGTGGTTAGGTGAGCGTATAACAGACAAGGGAGTTGGTAATGGAATTTCATTATTAATTACAGTAGGTATTATTGCTAATTTCCCAGCAGCATTTTTACAAGAGTTTGTTGCTAAAACAACTAATGCGGGAGCTGGTGGTATTATGATGGTTTTAATCGAAATCATTGTTTGGTTTATAGTAATTTTATTATCTGTGCTATTAGTTACTGCTGTTCGAAAAATTGCAGTACAATATGCCAGAAGAACAGTTGCAGGAAATACACAGAATGTTGCAGGGTCTAGAGATTATATTCCTCTTAAATTAAATGCAGCAGGAGTTATGCCAATCATATTTGCACAAGCAATTATGTTTTTACCAGTTGCATTGGCTCAAAGGTTTCCTTTTATGGCAAGCTTACAAGATATGAATGGTCTTGGATATAATGTGATATTTGCACTATTAATTATCATCTTCAGTTACTTCTATACTGCGATTACTATTCCAACGAATAAAATGGCAGAGGATTTAAAGAGAAGTGGTGGTTTTATTCCTGGTATTAGACCAGGTAAAGACACGGCAGATAGATTAGATTCTGTTTTATCTAGAATTACTTTCCCAGGATCGTTGTTCTTGGCTGCATTATCTATCTTACCAGCAATTGTAGTTCAGTTTGGAGTACAACAGAGTTGGGCGATGTTTTACGGAGGTACATCATTAATAATTATGGTTGGAGTTGCAATTGATACGTTGCAACAGATTAACTCTTATTTGTTAAACCGTCATTATGATGGGTTAATGAAGGCAGGGAATAGCAACAGAAAATCGAATAAATAATATGGCTAAACAATCAGCAATTCAACAAGACGGGACTATTACAGAGGCATTATCAAATGCTATGTTTCGTGTAGAATTAGAAAACGGGCATATTGTTACGGCTCATATTTCTGGTAAAATGCGTATGCATTATATCAAATTGTTACCTGGTGATAAGGTGAAGTTAGAAATGAGCCCATACGATTTATCAAAAGCAAGAATTACTTACAGATACTAAAAACAATTAGAACAGATGAAAGTTAGAGCATCAGTTAAAAAGAGAAGTGCCGACTGCAAAATAGTGCGCAGGAAAGGTAGATTATACGTGATTAATAAACAAAATCCTAGATTTAAACAAAGACAAGGGTAATGGCAAGAATAGCAGGTATTGATATTCCAAAGAATAAAAGAGGAGTTATTGCTTTAACTTACATCTTTGGTATAGGAAGCAGCAGAGCAGTTAGTGTTCTAGCAAAAGCAAAAGTAGATGAGAGCATCAAAGTTCAAGATTGGACGGATGATCAAATCGCAGCAATTAGAGAACAAGTTGGATCTTTCACAATTGAGGGTGAACTTCGTTCTGAAGTACAGTTAAACATCAAGCGTTTGATGGATATCGGTTGTCAAAGAGGAATTCGTCATAGACTTGGTCTTCCATTAAGAGGACAAAGAACTAAGAATAACTCTCGTACAAGAAAAGGTAAGAGAAAAACTGTAGCTAACAAGAAAAAATAAGTTAGATAAAGTAATAAAGATCTAATAATAGTTTTAACTATGAAATTAGAAAACTAAATTACTAAAACTGAAAAATTATGGCAAAAGCAAGTTCAAAAAAACGTAAAGTAATAGTTGAAGCTATTGGAGAGGCACACATAACTGCATCTTTTAATAACATTATTATTTCTTTAACAAATAAAAAAGGTGACGTTATTTCGTGGTCATCTGCAGGTAAAATGGGTTTTAGAGGTTCTAAAAAGAATACTCCATATGCAGCTCAACTAGCGGCAGAAGATTGTGCAAATGTTGCAAAAGAGGCTGGTTTACGTAAAGTGAAAGTTTATGTAAAAGGACCCGGTAATGGTAGAGAGTCTGCTATTAGATCAATCCACAACGCAGGTATCGAAGTTTCAGAAATTATTGATGTTACACCAATGCCTCACAATGGATGTCGTCCACCAAAGAGAAGAAGAGTATAATTAAATATTTTAACTTGATAGGATCAAGATTATCGAAGGATAAAGCCTTAATTCATAATCCCTATCTATAATACAAAAAAGAAATGGCAAGATATACAGGACCAAAAACTAAAATTGCTCGTAAATTTGGCGAGGCAATCTTTGGAGAAGATAAAAACTTCGAAAAAAGAAACTTTCCTCCAGGACAGCATGGAAATGCAAGAAGAAGAGGTAAGAAATCTGAATATGCGACTCAGTTAATGGAGAAGCAAAAAGCTAAATATACATACGGTATTTTAGAGCGTCAGTTTAGTAATTTGTTCAAAAAAGCTCAATCTGCTTCAGGAATTACAGGTGAAATCTTGTTACAATTATGTGAGTCTCGTTTAGACAATGTTGTTTATAGAATGGGAGTTTCTAATTCAAGAAGTGGTGCACGTCAATTAGTTTCTCACAGACATATTACGGTTAACGGTGAAATCGTTAATATTCCTTCTTACAATCTAAAAGAAGGTGACGTTGTAGCTGTAAGAGAAAAGTCTAAGTCTCTAGTTGCCATCGAAAGTGCATTGGCATCTAACAACAATGTTTTTGAATGGTTAACTTGGAATAACGATACTAAAACTGGAACTTTTGTAAAAGTACCAGCAAGGTTACAAATTCCAGAAAACATCAAAGAGCAATTAATCGTAGAATTATATTCTAAATAATAAATTAATCATATTGAGATTCAGCCAAAGGGTCTATTTGTATTTCTTCATACATTTAGACCGCGCAACTGAATAACAATTAAAAAGAAGAAATATGGCAATTTTAAATTTTCAGAAGCCCGATAAAGTAATAATGATTAAGTCTACAGATTTTTCAGGTAGATTTGAGTTTAGACCACTAGAACCAGGATTTGGTTTAACTGTGGGTAACGCCTTAAGAAGAGTTCTTTTATCTTCTTTAGAGGGTTTTGCAATTACATCATTAAGAGTTGACGGGGTTGAGCATGAATTTTCTACGGTTCCCGGAGTAGTAGAAGATGTTACAGAAATTATCCTAAATTTAAAGCAAGTTCGTTTTAAGAAACAAATAGAGGAAACTGATAGGGAAACTGTTTCGGTATCAATTTCTGGTCAAGAGCAGTTCACTGCCGGAGACTTACAGAAATTTATTTCTGGTTTTCAAGTTTTGAATCCAGAGTTAGTTATCTGTAATATGGATAAAGCTGTAAAATTAAATGCCGAAATTACCATAGAAAAAGGTAGAGGATTTGTTCCTGCTGAAGAAAATAAAAAATCTTCCGCTCCAATAGGAACAATCTTTACAGATTCTATCTACACACCAATTAAGAATGTGAAATATTCAATCGAAAATTTTCGTGTAGAACAAAAAACGGATTATGAGAAATTAGTTTTCGATATCGATACTGATGGATCAATCAATCCTAAAGATGCATTAACAGAAGCTGCTAAAATTTTAATCCACCACTTTATGTTATTCTCAGATGAGCGTATCACCTTAGAGGCAGATGAAATTGCACAGACTGAAACTTATGATGAAGAATCATTGCACATGCGTCAGTTATTAAAAACTAGGTTAATCGATATGGATTTATCTGTTAGAGCTTTAAATTGTTTAAAGGCGGCAGAAGTAGATACTTTAGGTGATTTAGTTTCTTTTAATAAGAGTGATTTAATGAAATTTAGAAACTTTGGTAAAAAGTCATTAACAGAGCTAGAAGAATTAGTAATTGTTAAGGGTTTAAGTTTTGGAATGGATTTAACAAAATACAAATTAGATAAAGATTAATTTTTCATATTTTGCTCCTCATAAAGAGTAGATGCAAGATGAAATTACAAAACAAAGGTCATGAGACACGGAAAAAAACACAATCATTTAGGAAGAACAACTTCGCATAGAAAAGCGATGTTAGCTAATATGTCATGTTCATTAATCGAACATAAGCGTATTAACACAACAGTGGCAAAAGCAAAGGCCTTAAGAGTTTTTGTTGAGCCATTAATTACAAAGTCTAAAAGTGACACAACTCACAACAGACGTATTGTTTTTTCTTATTTACGTGATAAATATGCTGTTACAGAATTATTTAAAGAAATTTCTGTAAAAGTGGGAGATAGACCAGGAGGTTACCTTCGTATTATTAAATTAGGAAATCGTCAAGGAGATAATGCTCCTATGGCAATGGTAGAATTAGTTGATTACAACGAAATCTATAATCCTAATGGTAAAAAAGCAAAGAAAACTACTCGTAGAGGAAAAAGTAAAAAAACTGATTCTGCTCAAGTAGAAGTAAAGGCAACAGAGGAAAAATCTGAAGAATAAAGAATGAAAATTTTTTAAATTATATTAAAGGGATAAGCGTTTACGTTTATCCCTTTTTTGTAATTTAGTCAAAAAGTTTATTACGCAATGAAAAATTATTTTTTAATATGTTTTATGCTTATCACATCGCTTATATGTGCTCAAGAGTCATCTACTGATCTTAATGCACGTTTAGATGTTACTGGAGAATTATCAGTTAGAAATTCTGGATTGTGGATAAAGCCTTCAATACGTCCGGAGATTAAAGGCGATGTGTATTTATTTGTAGGTTGGAATAATGTAGCATCAATTATTACAGGTACGGGTGAGAAATATAAATTAAAAAATATCAATTTTGATACTAATCAAAATATGTTTGCGACGAAGGCGGCAACAGATTCGGTTTTTGTGTTTAGTAGAGAGTCTATTAAGCAAGTAATGGTAAACAATAAAATGTTTAAACGATATTCAAAAGATTTCGATTATGATTATTATGAGGTAATTGCTTTTGGTAAAGGAAAGGAAGTTTTAAAACAAAGTTTTAAGGTTTTAAAAAAGGGATCAAAGGATCCTTTTACGAATACTTATAAAAGCGATGAATATGTTTTAAAATCGAAATACTTTTTTAGCTCCACATCAGGTATAAAAGAGATTAAATTAAAAAAGAAACCTTTTTCGAATCTTTTTGGTGATGATTCTAAAGGAATCAAAGAAATTATTTCTGAGCAAAAGATTAATTTGAAGAAAGATTCGGATATCGTTAAGCTATTTAAAATTTACAATCAAAAATAGCATAACAAATAATTGGTTAACATATAATTTTACTCTTATTAAAGTTTAGAGTAAGAAATTAAATTACAACACAACAATACTATTAATGAAATATCAAACACGCAAAAAGGCATTAGTTTTACTGGCAGATGGAACAATTTTTTACGGAAAATCTGTTGGAATAGAAGGTACTTCTACAGGAGAGATCTGTTTTAATACAGGTATGACAGGTTATCAAGAAATATTTACTGATCCATCTTATTTTGGTCAGTTAATGGTGACAACAAATGCACATATTGGTAATTATGGAGTTAATAATAGTGAAGTCGAATCTGATGGAATTAAAATATCAGGTTTAATCTGTAGGAATTTTAGCTTTACCCATTCGAGAGTAGATTCTGATGGTAATTTAAAAGAATGGTTTATAAAGCATAATATGGTTGCTATTTCTGATGTTGACACAAGAGCGCTAGTCTCTTATATTCGAGACAATGGAGCTATGAACGCTATTATTTCTACTGAAGTTGATAATATAGATGATTTAAAGAAACAATTAATAAAAGTACCAAGTATGGAAGGTTTAGAATTGGCTTCTAAAGTTTCAACTAAAGAGCCTTATATAGTTGGAGATGAAAATTCCGAAATCAAAATATCTGCACTGGACATCGGTATAAAAAAGAATATTTTAAGAAACTTTGTGAAAAGAGGAGCTTGCATTAAAGTTTTTCCTTATAATTCATCTTTTGAAGACCTAGCCTCTTTTACCCCTGATGGATATTTTATTTCTAATGGACCTGGAGATCCAGAGCCATTATTAGATGCACAAGAAGTAGCTAAAGAAATTATAAAAAGAGACCTACCTTTATTTGGTATTTGTTTAGGACATCAGGTTATTGCGCTGGCAAACGGAATTTCTACCTATAAAATGCATAATGGTCATAGAGGTATCAACCACCCTGTTAAAAACCTATTGTCGGGTAAAGGTGAAATTACCTCTCAAAATCATGGTTTTGCAATAAATAGACAAGAAACAGAGGCTAATGAAAATGTAGAAATCACGCATGTACATTTAAATGATAATACCGTGGCAGGAATTCGTCTAAGGAATAAGAATACTTTTTCGGTACAATATCATCCTGAAGCTAGTCCTGGACCGCATGATTCTGATTATTTGTTTGATCAATTTATAGAAAATATAAAAGGAAAGAAGTAAGTTATATCGTAATTTAATGTTGGTTAATCGAATGTTTTTTGGTGTTCATCTATTTTCAAATATTTACAATCATTTTATAATTACTTTAGAAGTGTGATGTAAAAATCACATTCTTTTTCATAGCAATTTTCCCACTCATTTTTTGAGTGGGTTTTTTTTAATTAAATTCTTAGCAAACGTTTTCGTAATTAATTTCTCACAAATAAGTAAAAGCTTTATACATTTTGTAATTTAGCATTCTTAAATTATGAGATTTAAATTTAATTAAAAAATAAGAAAATGAGTATTATAATCAGCGTTCACGCCCGTCAAATTTTTGATTCAAGAGGTAATCCAACAGTAGAAGTAGATGTAACTACAGAAAATGGTGTTTTAGGTAGAGCAGCAGTTCCTTCTGGAGCTTCTACAGGAGAGCACGAAGCTGTTGAATTACGTGATGGAGGTAAAGATTACATGGGAAAAGGTGTATTACAAGCAGTAAGTAATGTAAACAATATTATTGCCGCTGAGTTATTAGGTACATCTGTTTTTGAACAAAACTCCATAGATCAATTGATGATTGATTTAGATGGTACAACAAATAAATCGAAATTAGGGGCAAATGCAATTTTAGGAGTTTCTTTAGCTGCTGCTAAGGCTGCTGCTAATGAATTAGGTATGCCTTTATACAGATATGTTGGTGGAGTTTCTGCAAATACATTGCCTTTACCAATGATGAATATCATTAATGGTGGCTCTCATTCTGACGCTCCTATTGCTTTTCAAGAATTTATGGTTATGCCAGTCAAAGCAGAAACGTTCACAGAGGCTATGAAAATGGGGTCTGAAATTTTTCATAATTTAAAGAAAGTTTTACACGATAGAAATTTATCGACTGCAGTAGGTGATGAAGGTGGTTTTGCACCAAATTTAGCTGGAGGTACTGAAGACGCTTTGGAAACTATTGCATTAGCAGTTAAAAACGCTGGATATGTTTTTGGGGAAGAAATAAAAATAGCACTAGATTGTGCGGCTGCAGAATTTTATGTGAATGGAAAATACGATTATACTAAGTTTGAGGGAGAAACTGGTAAGGTTCGTTCTAGCCAGGAACAAGCTGATTACTTAGCAGAATTAGCAGCTAAATATCCTATTATTTCCATTGAAGATGGTATGGATGAAAACGATTGGGATGGCTGGAAATATTTAACGGAAAAAATAGGAAATAAAGTACAGTTAGTAGGTGATGATTTATTTGTTACGAATGTAGAGCGTTTGTCAAGAGGAATTGAAAACGGAATTGCAAATTCGATTTTAATTAAAGTAAATCAAATTGGTACTTTAACTGAAACTATTGCAGCTGTAAATATGGCAAAAAATGCAGGTTTTACTTCAGTTATGTCTCATAGATCTGGTGAAACAGAAGATAATACTATTGCAGATTTAGCAGTCGCTTTAAACTGTGGACAAATTAAAACTGGTTCAGCTTCTCGTTCTGATAGAATGGCAAAATACAATCAATTATTACGCATTGAAGAAGAGTTAGGCGATACAGCTTATTTTCCGAAAGAAAAAGCATTCAAGATTTAAGAAAATTTTGTACTTTAAAATAAAAACCTCGTGAGAAATTTCGAGGTTTTTTTTATGGAATTTATGTATAGGTTAATGTTATCTTAATATATGTAAAATCTGCTATAACATGCTTTCAGAACTCTATGAAATAAACTATCTTCGTGGCACTTAACAATACGAAAAATCATCATTAAATGTCAGATACGGCTAAACTAATTATAGGAGATAATTCTTATGAATTTCCACTAATAAAAGGAACAGAAAATGAAGTTGCGATTAATATTCAAACATTAAGAGGTGCAACAAATGGAGTAATAACTATTGACCCTGGATATAAAAATACAGGTTCATGTGAGAGTGCTATTACTTTTCTAGATGGAGAGAAAGGAATTTTACGTTACAGAGGTTATTCAATTGAAGAATTAGCTAACAAAGCAGATTTTTTAGAAGTATCTTATGCTCTTATATTTGGAGACTTGCCGAATAATGAACAACTAGCTAAGTTTAAAAAAGATATAAAGGAAAATTCTTTAGTAGATGATGATGTGAGAAAAATTTTGGAAGCTTTTCCAAAGACTGCCCATCCAATGGGAGTTTTGTCTTCTTTAACCAGTGCCTTAACAGCTTTTAACCCTGCTTTTGTAAACATTAGTTCTGACGAAGATATGTATAACGCTGTTGTTCGTATTTTGGGTAAATTTCCAATTTTAGTTGGTTGGACGATGCGTAAGAAAATTGGATTGCACTTAAATTATGGAAGCAAATCGTTAAGTTATGTTGAAAACCTTATGTATTTAATGTTTAAGCAGCCTAATGAAGATTTTCAAATGAATCCTATTATCAAACGTGCGTTAGATAAATTATTAATTTTGCATGCAGATCACGAACAAAATTGTTCTACTTCTACGGTAAGAATAGTTGGTTCTTCTCATGCAGGTTTATTTGCATCTCTTTCTGCAGGAATATCCGCACTTTGGGGGCCATTGCATGGTGGAGCAAATCAAGCAGTTTTAGAGATGTTAGAAGCAATTAAAGCTGATGGTGGTGATACAAAGAAATACATGGCGAAAGCGAAAGATAAAAATGATCCATTTCGATTGATGGGATTTGGTCATAGAGTTTATAAGAACTTTGATCCAAGAGCAAAAATTATTAAGGCAGCGGCAGATGAAGTTTTAAATGACTTGGGTATACATGATCCAATTTTAAAAATTGCTCGAGGATTAGAGAAGGAAGCATTAAATGATCCTTATTTTGTAGATAGAAAGCTATATCCAAATGTAGATTTTTATTCAGGGATTATTTACAGAGCTATGGGAATTCCTGTAGAAATGTTTACAGTAATGTTTGCTTTAGGTCGTTTACCGGGATGGATTGCTCAATGGAAAGAGATGCGTCTTAAAAATGAACCTATAGGTCGTCCTCGTCAAATTTATACAGGAGAAAATTTAAGACCTTTTACAGAATTAGAGAATAGATAAAAAAATAATATTATTTTTACATTAAATTTAAAGCTTCATAAATTATGAAGCTTTTTTTATACGTTTGTTTATGTTAGAACTTAATATTAAAAATGAAACTTCAAGATTAAGAGCTGTAATTTTAGGAACAGCGAAAAGTAATGGAGGCTTTCCTAACGTTGAAGATTGTTATGACCCAAAGAGTATCGAGCATGTTTTGTCAGGTACGTATCCAAAAGAGGATGACATGATGTTAGAGATGGAAGCGGTAGCCGAGGTACTAAAAAAATATAATGTCCAGGTTTTTAGACCAGATGTAATTAATAGCTATAATCAAATTTTTTCTAGAGATACTGCTTTTGTAATTGACAATATCCTTATAAGGTCTAATATTCTGCCAGATAGAGAGAAAGAATATATGGCTATACAAAACATGATTTCTCATATAAACCCAGAAAATATAGAAGTTTTGCCTGAGAAGTGCCATATTGAAGGAGGAGATGTTATGCCTTGGAATGAATATATATTCGTAGGGACTTATTCAGGTAATGATTATTCAAATTATATAACTGCAAGGACAAATATTCATTCAGTAAATGCGTTACAAGAATTGTTTCCTCATAAAAAAGTGAAGTCATTTGAATTGAGGAAGTCCAACACAAATGCAAAAGAAAATGCATTGCATTTAGATTGTTGTTTTCAACCTATAGGAATAGACAAGGCTATTCTTCATAAAAATGGTTTTTTGGTTGAAAGTGAATATGAATGGTTGGTGAATTTTTTTGGAAAAGAAAATATTTTTGAAATTACGAAAGATGAAATGTATCAAATGAATAGTAATATTTTTTCGATTTCAGAAAAAGTTATTATTTCAGAGAAAAACTTTACGAGATTAAATACGTGGTTGAGAGAAAATGATTTTACAGTAGAAGAAGTGCCCTATGCAGAAATTGCAAAGCAAGAAGGTTTATTACGCTGTTCTACTTTACCTTTAATCAGAGATTAATGACTTGATAATATCGAATAAAAAAAGCTGCATGTTGCAGCTTTTTTTATTTGATATTTTTTTGATTATTCTAAAACAACTTTATCAATTGCATGAATCACCCCATTATTGGCTTGTACATCAGTAGCTATAATTTTACTAACTCGAGATCCAGAGTCGGTTAATGTAGCTTGCCCTCCTGAAAGATTAACAGTTAATCCTCCTCCTAAGGTAGAGATAGACATGTTGTCAGATAAACTAGATGCTAAAACGTTTGCACCAGCTACTACATGTGTATTTAATGTTGATGTTAAAGTTGCAGTAGGTACTTCGCTCAATGCAGTTAAATCTAATTCGTTTAGTAACGAAACAAAGGCACTATTTACAGGAGCAAAAACGGTAAATGGAGCAGGTTCTGTATCATTTGGGGTAGATAAGGTTTCGACATAAGTATAACTTGCCTCCCTTGTTAAAGCTTCCACCAATATTGAAAAATTAGAGTCAGCTGCCGCAAAAGTTACAATTGTTGGTAAATCAACAACCTTATCCACAACATGCACTGTTCCATTATCTGCAGAAACATTTGGAATAGAAACTTGAGATGTTCCATTAAATGTCACACCTCCATCTGTATTGATGTATATTGACATTGGTGATTCTGATGCATCGCTTGTAGCTTTTGTGTTAGCGTATCCGGTTGATAGGTCTGTGGACTTTAAACTACCATCTATTACATGATTTAAAAGAATTTGTGTTAATAATTCTTTTGGTACTTCATCTAAAGAATTAAAGCCTTTTTCTTCTAAAAATGAAGAGAATGCTTCATTAGTAGGTGCTAAAACAGTAAATGGTCCTGGCCCGCTCAATGTTGTAGCTAGTTCTGCTTTTGTAACGGCTGCCACTAATGAACTTAAATTATTATTAACAGCTACATCTACAATTGTATTCGTTTTAATAATAGTATCATCATCATTATTACTGCATGAAGAAAAAATACTAACTAATAGAAATAATGCGATTACTTTGGTGATTACTTTGATGAATTTATGTTTTTAATTATTTTGTTTAATAATAATATAAAAAAATTACACACTTTGTGTTAAGTAAAATGTAAAATTTGTTAAACAAAATTTTTATTCAAAATTAATTTCTCAAAAGTAAAAGAGTCTTCTCTTTTTAATGTTGGTAATATCAGAGTACTATTTCTTTTGATTATTGATAGTAAAAACGAAAATTTAATAGAGGTTATTACTGTAAAAGCATTCGACGTTATAAATTCAGTAATCCCAGTCTTAAATTTATTATCCTATCGAATAAGTATTGAAGTTTACATTCATCAATAATACTCAAGAATACGAAGAGCTTGAATTAAAATTGAGCTGTATAATGAGCATGTTTAATATTTTAGGAGTTTATTTATGGAAGCTTTAAAGAGAGTTATACTTTCAGATTATCTAAATGCGCAAGAAGAGAAGGAAAGTTGTTATTTATTTGTAAAGTTTTAAACAAGAAAAAAGCCAAGCAATGGCTCGGCTTTTTTTAATAATCATTTATGAAAATTATTTTTGCTCTTTTGTTTTGATGTTATCAAGATATTCCTGTAAACGTTTTCCGTAATCTGATTTTTTCACTTTATCAGATAGAGAATTGTTTACAGTATCTAACATTTTTATGCTTGCATCATACATTTCTGTAAGAGCGATATATGGCGATACCACTGTATTTGCATGTGTAATTGCAAAATTAGTAGTAAATAAAACTTTTCTTTTGGTTAGTTGTTTGTAATCTTTTTCTAATTGAATGACTAAAGCTTCGTTATTGGCTTTCTTTGCATCAAAATCTTTTTTGATAAACTCTAAACGCTCATTTTGAAACCTTTTTCTAATTTTTGTGTATTGATCTAAGATTTCTTGATTTTTAGATCCAGAGATTTCGGGGTTAAAACCAAATTTATCAACTTTATCATTAATAGTTATTGTTCCTTTTTCACCGAAAAATAAAATTCTTTTGTTCGTTGTGTTTCCGTCAAAAGTTAAATAGTATAAAACTGGAGAATCCACATTATCAGTTAATGTAAATTTCTCATTGCCTAATAAAGCAATCGAATCAACAGAAACCAGGGCTGTATCCTTCATTTTTTGTAGGTACAGAGTTCCTTTTTTTAATCCTTTAATTGTTCCTTGAACAATCATATTTCCTTCTTCTTTAGAATTGCAAGCAATTACTAAAATTAATAATGCAACGGTAGCAATAACTTTCTTCATGTAAACTCAAATTTTGGTATGCAAATATGCTGATTTTTATTTAAAGAGTTGCTGATAATTCTAACAAAATAGTACATAGAATGGCTCCTACAGTTCCTATTGCATATCCCAAAACAGCTAATAAAACACCAACAGTTGCCAATGAGGGATGAAAAGCTTGTGCTACAATTGGAGCAGAAGCAGCTCCTCCAACATTAGCCTGACTTCCTACTGCGAGGAAAAAATACGGAGCTTTAATAAGTTTGGCAACTAAAATTAATAATGCTGCATGTATTGTCATCCAAACAGCACCAATAGCAATTAATCCTAAATTGTCAAAAATCATTGCTAAATCCATTTTCATTCCAATAGTTGCTACTAGAATATAAATAAATACGCTCCCCAATTTACTCGCTCCAGCACCTTCATAGTTTTTTGCTTTTGTAAAAGATAATATTATTGCTACAATGGTAGAAATACTAATTAACCAAAAGAAACTAGAACCTAAAAATGTAAAGATATTTCGCCATGTTTCAGATTGTATATTGTTTACTAATTTTTCAAAGAGCGCACTTAAACGAGTAGCTGCAAAATGCCCCAAACCAACTGTTCCAAAAGCGATTGCTAACATGATCATTAAATCGGTTAAAGAAGGGTTTCTTTTTGTCTTTTTAGAAAAGCTAGACACTTTTTCTTTTAATTGTTCAATGGTCGTTGTGTCTGCACCTAGCCATTTATTAATTTTATCTTTTTTACCAATTCCTATTAGTAAAATGGCCATCCAAATATTGGCAATAACGATATCAACAAAAATCATTCCTCCATACTTTTGAGGGTTGTATTGGTAAATTTCTAGCATCGCAGTTTGGTTTGCTCCACCCCCAATCCAACTTCCTGCAAGTGTAGAAAGACCTCTCCAAACTGCATTAAAATCGGCACCACCAACAGTTTCTGGCGAGAAAATTGAAATTAATAAAATAGCAATCGGACCACCAATTATAATTCCTACAGTTCCTGTAAAAAACATAATTAAAGCCTTAGAACCAAGATTGAAAATAGCTTTTAAATCAATACTTAAAGTCATTAATACTAAAGCTGCAGGTAATAAAAAACGACTAGCAACATAATAAAGTTGTGATTTACCAGGCATAGCTTTTCCCGCTGTATTTATAGTTTCCCATTCGGGGGATATAATTCCTAAGGTTGTAAAAATTGCAGGTATAAAATAAGCCATAAATAAACCTGGAACAATTTTGTAGAACTTGTGCCAAAATCCACTAGTTTTGTTTTCTGTGTAGAACACCAATCCTAGCGATAACATAAGGATTCCAAAAACAATAGCATCATTAGTAAAAGTTGGCTCAGTCATATTTGAAATGTTTTTATTTATTGAATTTTGTAAAGACTTTATTAGAAGAATTTTTGTAAAAATAACTTAATTTTAGTTTTAATTTTTCAAAATATTTTGAATAAATCCGTTATCAATTCTGTTTTTGGTAATTGGTTTTATGTAAACCTTATAATTATATTTCTGAAGTTATCGGTTATGAAAAACTATTATTCTCCTAAAGTATAAGTTGTTTTATGAATCGAATTTTCATTAAAAGTTTACTCATCTTTCTTTTTAGGTTCTCTTTTCGCATTTTTAAGAGACTGCATTAACATCCATTCGATTTGTCCATTGGTAGAACGAAATTCGTCTGAAGCCCATTTTTCAATTGCTTTAATCATGTCTTCATTAATACGTAATGCAAATGCTTTTTTCTTAGCCATATTTTATTGGTTAACGAAATTTTAGATGATTGCTGTTAGTTTTTTTTGATATTCCAAATCTTGTTTTTAAATATAGGATGTCTTTTTGTTTAAATACTAATATACTAGAAAGCTCAATATTTTCATTTATTACTAAAATTTATTCAAATTTATTTATGTAAAGGAAACTGTAATTCCCGAAATTGAGATAACTATATAAATTGGCATCCGGATTATATTAATTTGTTTTTATAGGTCTCTAAAACTCTAAGAGCCTCTTCCTTTTTTTGCGTTCCTATTAATAATTTATCTCCATTTTTAAGAATTAACTGAACACCAATATTTCCTGATACATTAATTGCTTTTCCTCTTCCTTTATTAAAAAAGAATCCTCCTTTTAATCCCCATCCTCCAAATTCACTTATGGGAAAATACGTTCTAATTCCCGCTTTAGTAATTTGATTCCAAGGAATTAATTTCATTGAAAAATGAAAAGGAGAAAATTGATAATGAATTCCTTTTTCATCAATTTTTGTTTTTAATTTAAAGAAAAATAGTATCAAAATAGAAACCACAATAACAACAAGTATTGCTGTAAATTCTTTTGTAGATATGGTTTTGTTTTCTGTAAAGTGTTTTTGTAATACTTTAGTTATTGGAATAACTGTACTAATGACTAATATGATAATCAACCAAATTTGTCTAAAACGCTGTTCTTCCTTAAAAACTTTCATGTTACCTGTTTTTTTCTCTTTCTAAAACTATATTGGCCCAACCTGGGGCAATATAATTTACATTCCATCCTTCTCTTCCATATTGGTTTAATAGGTCTTCAAAATTCTGACTTCTATTTCTAAATCCTAATTTAGGATGTACTACTTTATATTCTTTCATTGTTTTTTGTATGTGAGATTAATGACTTAAAGTTCCGGTATTTAAAACAGGTGAAGCTTCTTTGTCCCCACATAAAATAACCATTAAATTGCTAACCATAGCGGCTTTGCGTTCATCATCTAAATCAACTATATTTTTTTTACTTAATTCCTCTAAAGCCATTTCAACCATACTTACTGCACCTTCTACAATTTTATGTCTTGCCGCAACAATTGCTGTAGCTTGTTGTCTTTTTAACATTGCAGAAGCTATTTCTTGTGCATATGCTAAATATCCAATTCTAGCTTCCAAAACTTCTATGCCCGCAATAGATAAACGTTCATCAATTTCTTTTTCTAACGCTTCAGAGACTTCGTTTACACTAGATCTTAAAGTAATATCTTCATCAGAACCTTCATCAGCAAAATTGTCATAAGGGTACATACTTGCCAATTTTCTTACGGCAGCATCTGTTTGTACGCGTACAAAGTTTTCAAAATTATCAACATCAAAAGCGGCTTTATATGTATCTGTTACTCTCCATACTAAAATAGTAGAAATCATAATAGGGTTTCCTAGTTTATCATTTACTTTTAAACGTTCACTATCAAAATTACTTGCTCTTAATGAAATTGCTTTTTTTCTAAATAATGGATTCGCCCAATACAAACCATTGTCTTTTATAGTTCCTATATATTTACCAAATAATAAAATGACTTTAGAAGTATTTGGGTTAACAAGAATAAAACCAAAGAAACCAAAGAAACCAAAAAGCGTGGTAATTAGGTAAATAGGTGTTTCCTTTATTATTGTAAATGCAATTCCCCCAAAAAATAGTATTAGAACTATTAATAACATTAAATAACCATTTGCTGGTTTAATAATTTTTTCTTCTTTCATATATTTTGTTTTATTATGATATTAAAATGATATCACAAATATAGGTTTATTTTTTTTATGAATATAAATTTTTCAAGATTTATTTTATACATTAGCCAAGAATCAATAATATTATTTACAGATGAAAATTAAATTATTTTTAATGTTCTCGTTTCTGTTTCTATCAAATTTATCTGAGGCAAATGTTGAGTTTTGGGGGCCAACAGGACACAGAACTACAGGTGAAATTGCAGAGAAGCACTTAACTAAAAAAGCAAAAAGAAAAATTGATAAATTGTTAAATGGACAGAGTTTAGCTCTTGTTTCAACTTTTGCAGATCAAATAAAATCTGATAAAAAATTCAATGAATTTTATTCTTGGCATTATGTAAATATGGATCTGAATCAAAAATATGCTGATGCAGAAAAAAATCCTAAAGGAGATTTAGTAACAGGAATAAATAAATGTATTCAGGTTTTAAAAGACGAGAATAGTGCTAAAGAAGACAAGGTGTTTTATTTAAAAATGTTAGTCCATTTTGTCGGAGATTTACATCAACCATTACATATAGGACAAAAGGAGGATAAAGGAGGAAATACGATACAAGTGCAATGGTTTGGTAAAGGAACAAATTTACATTCTGTTTGGGATTCAAAAATGATTGAAGAATGGAATATGAGTTACATAGAATTGGCTAAAAATTCAAGTGATTTATCAAAAGAACAAATTGAATCTATCAAAAAAGGAACCATTGAAGATTGGGTTGATGAAGTTCATCAACTTACAAAAGAAGTATATAATTCTGCGCAAATAGGGGATAATTTAAAATATAGATATTCCTATGATCATATGGAAACTCTCAGAAGTCAACTACAAATAGGGGGAATTCGGTTAGCAAAAATTTTAAATGAAATTTTCTGCTAGAAAATCTTAAATAATTTTAAAAAAGCCTCATAAATTTATTTTTATGAGGCTTTTTTGTTAAGAATGAGTTAATTGTTTTCTAATGGCATATCTTCTTTGTAATTTTAAAACATGATAAAAATATATATATATGTTTTATTCTTTGTACCGCTTTTGTTTTCTTGTAAAAAAGAAGCTGTAAAAGATGCTCCTAAAACAGTAACCTCAGTAAAGTCTTATTCATACAAAGAGCTAAAGCCAATGCTCGAGAGACAAGATGGTAAAACCTATGTAATTAATTTTTGGGCAACTTGGTGTGCACCCTGTGTTAAAGAATTACCTGCATTCGAAAAATTAAACAAAGAATATGCTGCTAAAAACGTGGAAGTCATTTTGGTGAGTTTAGATTTTCCTAAACAAGTAGAAAAAAGATTACTTCCTTTTATCAACAAAAAGAACTTACAATCTAAAGTGATTTTATTGGATGATGTAAATGAAGATGCTTGGATAAAAGAAATAGATTCTGCATGGTCTGGAGCCATACCTGCTACCTTAATTTATAGTTCTAAAGGAAGAAAGTTCTATGAACAATCTTTTGATTATGAGTTATTAGAAACGGAATTAAAAACTTTATTATAAATTTTAAAAAAAGCGTATTATGAATTTTAAAAAAACAATTTTACTACTATTAATAGCTGCAACAACAGCAGCATTTTCGACCAAGCTAATTAAAGGTTATAAAGTTGGTGATACCATAGAAGATTTTAAGTTAAAAAACATTGATAATGAAATGGTTTCGTTATCAGACTATACTGATGCAAAAGGATTTGTGATTATATTTACTTGTAATAAGTGTCCTTATTCAGTAGCAAATGAAGACAGAATAATTGCTTTAGATAAAAAGTATAGTCCATTAGGTTTTCCTGTAATAGCAATAAATCCAAATGACCCAAAAGCATCGAGAGGAGATAGTTTTAAAGATATGAAGGTTCGTGCTTCAGAAAAAGGGTTTACTTTTCCTTATTTGTTTGATGAAGGCCAAAAAGTATATCCAAAATTCGGAGCAACTAAAACTCCACATGTTTATATTGTAAGCAAGAAAACGATGAAAGTTGAATATATTGGTGCAATAGACAATAGTTCTAGAAATCCAGGTAAGGTTACTGAAAAATATGTAGAAGATGTTTTAGATGCTTTATTAGCTGGTAAAAAACCAATAAAAACAGAAACAAGGGCAATTGGTTGTTCTATAAAAGTTATAAAATAATAGCTTTTTCTTTATCATAAAAAATCTCAAGTATTGACTTGAGATTTTTTTGTTTTGTATATTTTAGGTTCTCTAATTTAATAAAGTTTATACAAAAATTTAATGTTTAATAAACTTAGTTAGCAAAGTTCTCTTTTTTTCAAGTGAAGAAAGAATCTTAACTTAAAAAAGTAAGCGCCGTTTTATAGAAAACGACGGCTTACCAAGTAAACTAATAAAACCAAGTATTAGCACTAATATTAGAAGTTAGCTTTCTAACAAAATTTATTATGTTTTAATGAAGGCTAATAACTTTCGTTATTTTCCACTGTTTATCTTCTTTTTTCCAAATTACAATAAACTTACTAGGTATAGATTTCGTATTTGGCTCTTGTTTATTATAAAATTTATGATAACCAATTTGAATTGCACCATAGTCATGTATAGGATACACTTCTACACTTCCTTTAATTAATGATCTTGTTACTTTATTACAAATATTTTTTTTTAACGCTTCTAAAAGAGCTTTTTTATCAGTTGATAAACCTCCTTTGTCATGAAAAAACTCAAGATCATCAGCATAAATTGAGGCCTGGGTTTTAATATTACACGTATTATAAGCTGTAAAATAGATGCTATCCATTTTTAAAATTTCTTTATGAAGCGCTGTGTTTGATGCTTGGTATTTAGGGATTTCATTTACTTGCGCATTTAAAACATA